>OHYR01000058.1_pt1 | contig 32347 bp, 30 predicted proteins | sample 1580241 | NCBI WGS metagenome assembly OHYR01 (sample SAMEA3882533, study PRJEB24775) | human gut metagenome | biome: human-associated habitat; feature: intestine environment; material: feces | place: Netherlands | collected 2009/2010
GGTTCTGGCATTTAGGGCAGAAGTCACGCCGTAGCCGTCTGCGGTCAGGTTATAGTCTAACATCTTATTCAAAAAACTGTCGTCCTCGACAATTAAAATCTGCTCCATATTCTCACTTCCTTTGCTTTTTGCAGATAGTATAACAGGCAAATGTCCGAGAATTGTTACAAGGACAAATATATTTATCATTTTACAGCTTTTTTATGTGTACTGCAATTTTATAAAAGAAAGGACAGCAGTATCATCAAATTGCTGTCCTTGCGGTTTATTATAGCTGGTAGTGTATAAGCGTGGGTTCATCATATTTGGTGTGGTATCTTTAACTATGGGAAACTCCCCGCTCCCATTTACTGACTGCCTTGTCCGAGACATACAGCTTCTCGGCCAAGTCCTTCTGCGTCCAGCCCTTTTCCCGCCGCAGCTGCGCCAGGAACGCCCCGAACGCCTGCTTGTTTAGTTCGAAGTTCTGCTCCATCGTGTCGTCCTCCCCTGTCCGGTCTTGTTGGCTCCAGTGTAGCAGAAATTCCGCAGACCCGCAACCGACCAGCAGTAGAATCCGCGCACCTGCGCAAAACCGCCCCCGGAAAGGCAACCTCTCCGGGGGCAGATGCGGTCATTCTTTTATGATTTTGTCCAGCACATCTTTCAGCGGCAGGTCGATACCCTGTGCGGCGTATATCGTTGCGATCATCAGCTCATCGGCATCCACACAGGAAAAATCCAGCCGATAGCCTGCGTTCTGCGCCAGCTGGGCCAGAAACACACGCTGTGTCCGCCCATTCCCTTCCCGGAACGGATGCAGCTCATTGGTCCGCTCATAGAGGTCCAGAAGCTCCTCTGTAAAACGTTCCCGCGAAAGACCGCAGAAGACGTGTTCTTTTCTCACCCGTGCAAAAACCGCCTCGCCAACGCGCGGCAGTTCTTCCGCCGGGCAGAACTGCGTCCCCTTCTTGGAGATATTGATGGTCCGCACCTGCCCCGCCCAATCATACAGCTCCTCAAACAGATACTTATGGATCGCTCTATAATGCGCAAAATCGAAGCTGTCACACAAAGGTGCCTCTTCCCATTGGATTGCCTTTGCCGTCACAAGCGCAGCCTCGACCGCATCCAGCTCGCTCTGACTGCGCAGATCGAATTTGTTGACCAGAACCGTTGTTCCCGGATAGCAGCCGCTTTCCGTTGCATCAATGGTATATCCCATGCTTCACCTCCGGGCTGGCCGGTCCTGCCCACGCTGCCGGTTCAGGATCTCCTGCACAAGGGTCGCCGTATCGATTCGTCCTTCCAGATAGCGCACACAATCGCGCTCCGTCTGTTTGGAGACCGGAAGCCCCTCCATCCGCGCAGACGCCACCGCATTGCGCATAGCCTGTTCTCGTTTTGTCGTCATACCGGAACTCCCTCCTTCCTGTTCGAATCTATTATAGCAAAACCGCCCCCGGAAAGGCAACCTCTCCGGGGGCAGATGTGGTCATTCAGAATAGTGGGCGAGGAACTGCTTTGTGCGCTCCTCCTGGGGGTGGTCGATGAGCTCTTTGGCGGGGCCTTCCTCCACGACCACGCCGCCATCCATGAAGAGGATGCGGTCTGCCACGTCGCGGGCGAAGTGCATCTCGTGGGTGACGATGATCATGGTCGTCTTGCGGTCGGCAAGGTCGCGCAGGACGCGCAGCACCTCGCCGGTCAGCTCCGGGTCGAGGGCCGAGGTCGGCTCGTCGAAGCAGAGGATGTCCGGGTGCAGGGCCAGCGCACGGGCAATGGCCACGCGCTGCTGCTGGCCGCCGGACAGCTGGTGCGGATAGTGTCCGGCACGCTCCGACAGACCCATCTGGGCCAGAAGCTCCTTTGCCTGCTGCTCCAACTCGGCGTGGATGGCCTTTTTGTGGGCCTTGTAGTCCGGGCGTTCTTTGGCCAGCAGCTCACCCGCCAGCATGACGTTCTGCAGCGCGGTGTACTGCGGGAAAAGGTTGAAGTTCTGGAACACCAGACCAAAGTGGAGACGCTTCTTGCGCACTTCACTCTCCCGCTGGGTGGCGGGGTCGGCGGCGTCCCACATGGTCTCGCCGTTCACCTTGATGACGCCGGTGTCCGGCCGTTCCAGAAAATTCAGGCAGCGCAGCAGGGTCGTCTTGCCGGAACCCGACGAGCCGATGATGGCCAGCGCCTCGCCCTGCTCCAGAGTAAGCGAAATGTCCTTGAGGACGTGGGTGTCCCCGAAATTTTTCCCGATGCCGGAGGCTTCGAGCAATGCCATAATTGAACCCCTCCCTTAGCAGCGGAAATAATCGAGCTTTTTCTCAAGCCAGTTGAACAGAACGGTCAGCACACCGACGAAGACCAGGAAGAAGATGGCCGTGGAGAACAGCGGCCAGATCAGGCCCTTTGCGCTGTATTCCTTGGCCATCATGATGATCTCCTTGTTGGCGATGGTATTCGCCAGCGAGGTATCCTTGACCAGCGTGATGATCTCGTTGCCCATCGGGGGCAGGATACGCTTGATGACCTGCAGCAGCGTGACTTTGAAGAAGATCTGCGTCTTCGTCATGCCCAGCACCTCCCCGGCCTCGGTCTGGCCTTTGGGCACTGCCTCGATGCCGCCGCGGTAGATCTCCGAGAAGTAGCAGGCATAGTTGATGGCAAACGCCACCACAGCTGCCACCATCCGCCCGCCGGAGCCGGAGGGCCAGGGGTTGCTCATCCCCAGCAGACCGGGGCCAAGGTAGATGACGATGATCTGCAGCATCAGCGGGGTGCCGCGGATGATCCAGACAAAGGTCTTGACCGCGGCGCTCAGCGGCTTGCAGCGGCTCATGGAGCCAAACGACACCACAAGGCCCAGCGGCAGCGCGAACAGCAGCGTCAGGGCAAACAGCTCACAGTTGAGCAGGAATGCGCCGGATAGGCGCCCAAGAATCACAGACACAAAAACACACCCATCAATTTTTTGTACTTCCAACAGGAAACCGCCCCGGAACGGAGCGGCTTTCTGCATTGCGGTCTACGATCAGTCGGCCAGCGCCAGCTCGTACTTTTCGGCCAGGGCGCTCAGGGTGCCGTCAGCCTTCAGCGCATCAAACGCTTCATCGACGGCCGCTGCGGCATCGCTGCCCTTGCGGAAGGCCACGCCGTACTCCTCGGCGTTCAGCTCATCGACGATCTTCAGGTCTGCGTAGTCGGTGCCCTCACCGATCATCGCGTTGGCCAGGGTCAGGTCCAGCACAGCGGCATCTGCGGTACCGGCGGCCACTTCCATCAGGCAGTCGGTCTGGACGCTCTTGGAGATGTAATCGGCCTGCGACAGGCTTGCATCGTCTGCAATGGCCGATTCACCGGCGGAACCGGCTTCTGCGACCACAGTCTTGCCCACGAGATCCGCCGTGGAGGTGTACTCCGTGCCGTCCTTCACAACCACGACCTGTGCGTTTTTGGCGTAGGGCTTGGTGGTGGCGGCGTTCTCCTTGATCTCATCGGTCAGGGTCAGGCCGTTCCAGATGCAGTCGATGCTCTTGGCGTCCAGCTCGACCACCTTGGTGTCCCAGTTGATCTCCACGAACTCCGGCTCCACGCCCAGCTTCTCGCAGACGGCGGTGGCCAGTTCGGTATCAAAGCCGGTGAAGTTGCCCTCGTCATCGGTGTAGTTCATCGGTGCATACACCGTGTAGCCAATGACCATCTTGCCCTTGCCCTGGATGTAGGCCAGGTCGCTGTCGTCGGCCGAAGCGGATGCAGCAGAGCCTGCCGCAGAGCCGGAAGCCGAAGCAGCCGTAGACGTGGATGCGGCCCCGCCGCAGGCTGCCAGACTGAGTGCCATCGCACCCGCTACAAACATCGAAAGGAATCGTTTCATTCTCATCCCAAAGTCCTCCTCTACCGCCCTTGTTTTATCACTTTACCGTGATAAAGAGCTAAACTGTGCATCTAGGATACCGCATTTGGCACGATTTTGCAAGGGGGAAGGCCGATTTTTCGCACAATGCCGGAATGCGTTCTCTTTCCGGTGTGCTTTCTGTGCGAATCGCGCAAACAAAAAGAGCCTTTCCCTTTCGGAAAAGCTCTTGTGATGTGCTTTGCAGCGTTATTTGGTTCGCATCGCGTCCAGCGCAGCCTTTTGGAGGTCGGTCACCGAGATGGTGCACAGCGCCATCAGGTCAGCGTCCGAGCCGTCTGCCGGGATGGCGGCGACCTCCGCACGGGTCTTACCTTTGAGGTAGCCGCAGAAGCCCTCGCTGTGCTCGTACCACTCCTTATTTAAGGAGGAAGCGCCCCGCATCCCGTAGCGGTCGCCCTGTTCCAGCTTGGTCTCCACCTTGTCCGGCGCAGTGATGCCGCCATCGGACGCCACCGTCAGGGCCGGTTCAGCCATGTCTGCCACGGCGCTGGTCACACGGCCCTCGGCGTCCAGCGTCAGGGCCACAAGGCTGATGTCGATCTCTGCGTTGACGTCCCGGTCATCGGTGGCAGTCACATCCGAAGAGCCATTCACTGCCTCCACGCCCAGCGACACCCGGTCGCCTTTGGCCGCGCCCAGCCCCCTGGCATTGGAGCAGGCCTTGACCACCGCATCCCGATAGCGGTCCACCGCGATGGTACAGCCGGCCAGCAGGTCAGCGTCTGTGGGCTTGCCGTCGTTGTCCAGTTTCAGCAGGGACACCTGCTCCGGCGTCCTGCCGGTCAGGTAGTCCGCGAAGGCATCCGCCTGTTCCGCCCAGCCTTTTTTCAGCGAAGAGGCCTCTGCCAGCGGGTAGTCCGCCCCTTTCTGCCGCTTGGTCCGGTAGTCGGTGGGCAGGTGCACTGCGCCGGTACCATCGGCCCCGATGGTCGTTTCCAGCTCATCCAGCTCCACGTCCGCGATCTTACCGTCGCCATCCAGCAGCACTGCCGCAGCCGCCAGCCGGATGCTCCCGGTGCGGTCTTCGTCTTCCGTTTCCACGACGACACCGAGACCGGTCTTCCAGGCGGCAGTCGTCTGCGAGGCCGCGCCGCTCCCGCTCATGCTTCCAGAGCCGGACGACCCGGCGTTCGGTTTCCCGCAGGCGGCCAGCAGCAGGGCTGCTGCCAGCACACAGCCCCAAAGAGCCTTGCTTTTTCTCATAGATACGCTCCCTTTCCCGATGGGTTTGGAAGTAGTATATCCGGCAGGGTCCTTCTTATTCGTCAGTAGTTTTCCCCTCTCCGTCTCGCTTCGCTCGCCAGCTCGCCCTTCGGGGGAGCGGTCAACGCCATCAGGCGTTGACGGAGAGGGTTTTACAGCAGCGGGCTCAGCAGCCGCAGGACGCTGTCCAGCAGGGTGCCCGGCAGAGAAGTCCGGCAGTCGGAAAGCTGCACCTCCCGGCACTGCGGCAGCGTGGCCAGCACATCCTCCCGCAGGGCGATGACCTGACTGTTGCTGTAAAGCAGCGCCCCGCACTCAAAGTGCAAAAACAAACTGCGGTAATCCATGTTGATGCTGCCCACCACGGCCAGATGGTCGTCGCTGACATAGCATTTTGCATGGAGAAAGCCAGGGGTGTACTCGTAGATGCGGACGCCCGCCCGGAGGAGTGGCACATAGTAGGACCGGCTCAGCCGGAACACCAGCTTCTTATCCGGGATGCCCGGCAGGACCAGCCGGACATCCACGCCGCGTTTGGCAGCAGTCTTCAGGGCATCAAGCATCTCCTCACCCACGGCGAGGTAGGGCGTGTAGAGATACACATACCGCTGCGCCTGGGCCAGGATGTTCAGGTAGACCGTCTCGGCCAGCGGCTCTTCGTCCAGCGGGCTGTCGGTGTAGGGCTGAACGACGCCGTCCGAACTTTCCGGCAGGTGGGTCGGCGCAAAGGGTGCGTAGTCCGTCTCCTGCGGGCGGAAGGCGTTCCAGCAGTTGAGGAAGATGACGGTAAAATTCCAGACCGCTGCCCCTTCCAGCCGGATGGCGGCGTCCTTCCAGTAGCCGAAGCGCTGCTCGGCGTTGATATATTCGTCCGCGAGGTTCACGCCGCCGGTGTAGGCCACATTGCCGTCGATGACCACGATCTTCCGGTGGTCGCGGTGGTTCATCACCAGCGACACCAGCGGCACCACAGGGTTGAACGGGATGCAGCGGATATGGCTGCGCTCCATCCGGATGACGAAGTCGCTGGGCAGGCCCAGCAGACTGCCGAAATCATCGTAGATCAGCCGCACGTCCACGCCCTCGGCGGCTTTCCGCTTGAGGATGGCCTCAATGCCGTCCCACATCGTGCCCGACTTTACAATGAAGAATTCGAGAAAGATAAATTTTTCCGCCCGTTCCAGGTCTTCCAGAAGCCTGGGGTACATGGCCTCGCCGCAGGAGAAATAGTGAGCAGCGGTGTGCTTCCACGCCGGGTAGGGACCGTAGGTCTCCACGTAATGGCTCAGGTTTTTCTCCACACGGTCCAGCGTGTCGGTCTGGTCCGGCCGGGGCGCAAGATCGGCCGTGTGGGCCTGCTCCACCTTCCGCATCCGGGTGCGGAGCCCCTTGGCCGGAGCCTTGTTGCCAAAGGCCAGATACAGCGCCCCGCCCAGCAGCGGCAGCAGGCCGATGAGGACGATCCAGCCGATCTTATAGGCACTGTTCTCGTCTTTCCGGACGAGGTAGAGCACGATGACGATACTCAGCGCCTTGAGCATGCCGTTCAGCCAGACCCGGCCCGTCGTAAAGGCCCAGAACGCCCAGAGCAGCCACAGCACCTGCAATGCCACCAGCACGATGGTGATGGTGGCACGGTTGAGGATGCGGCTAAAAAATTTAACGATCGGCAGTCTGAACACGCTGTACCTCCCCCGCCGCTGCGCGGCCCTTTAAGATGGAGTTAGTATAGCGCGGTCCGGGTGATTTTTCAAGCCTCCCCGTCCTCGTATCCGATCAGAAGGCCGCCCAGCTCGGCGTAGTAGCTGCACAGGCCGCCGCACTCCGTCACCACGACTCTGGCCCCCTCAAAGACGGCCTCGATCATGTGCTTCAGGCGCTCGGCAGCGGCAGGATTGCCGCAGTGGGAGATGTTCACCTTGCCGTTGGTGTAGCCGTGCTCCTTGAGCTCCAGCACGATGCGCTCCAATGCGCCGTGCTCGCCGCGCGTTTTGCAGATCACGTCCAGCTCACCAGCCTCACTGGCCTGCCCGATGACCCGGATGCCCAGCATCCGCGCCACTGCCGCCACAGCGGGCTTCACGCGGCCATTGCGGGCCAGGTTGGCCAGCGATTCCAGTGAGAAGAGCAGATGGGTGTGCTTATGGTAGCGCAGCATCTCTTCACAGACGGCGTCGAACTCCTTGCCGGCAGCCAGCTCATCCCGCAGATGCTCGGCCAGCAGGATCTGCTCCGGGCCGGTGGACAGGCTGTCCAGCACAAAGACCCGCTTGCCGGGGTTCTCCTGCTGGTATTCCTCCGCCGCCAGCTGGGCCGCATTGCAGCTGCCCGACAGCGTACCGGTGATGGTGATGGCGTACACCTCATCGGCTCCCTCGTAAGCGGCCAGCCAGTCGCCAACGTTGGGGCAGGAAGTCGAGGTCTTTCCTTTATAGGTGCGCAGGGTCGTGGCCATGCCCACCGCATCCAGCGTGCCGTCATCGTGGTATTCCTCGTGATCGGTGATGATCTTCAGGGGCACACAGGCAAAATCCACGCCATCCAGTGCATACAGGCTTGCGGCAGAATCCACAACGATCCGGGTCTTCATAAGCAGTATCTCCATTCCAGCGGCAAAATCCGCCGCATTTTTCATGTTGTCGAAGCTATGATATCAGTTTTTCAAAAACCTGTCAACCGTTTCCGAGAAATCTTCAAAAAGTTTTCATAAGACGGTTGACCCTGTCGGAAAAATACGCTATACTATCCGCATGAACAATGAATCCAACCGCCGCATAGCGGCCTGCGCCGTGGATTTTGCCCTGCCGCGGTACGCAGAATTGCCTTCCGTTGGGCTGTATCTCGACCAGACCGTCCAGTACGTCAATGGGTATTTTCGTGCATTTCCGGGGGTGGAGCTCACAGCTTCCATGGTGAGCAACTACGTCAAGAAAGGGATCATCGGCCACCCCATCAAGAAAAAATACACCCGTGAGCAGCTGGCCGGCCTGATCTACATTGTCGTCTCCAAAACGGTGCTCTCGATGGAAAACATCGACACCCTCTTCAAAATGCAGCGCCAGCACTACTCTGCCGCGCAGGCCTACGACTATTTCTGCGAGGAAGTGGAAAACTGCCTGCCCTATGTGTTCGGCCTGACCCACACCATCCGGGACTTGGCCGCGGACGCCGGAGAGGAGAAGCTGCTGCTCCGCAGCACCATCATCGCCGCCGTCAACAAGATGTTTCTTGACTGCGCATTTGCCGTCATGCACCAGGAGCAGGCTCTCTGGCCGGACATCCTGGCGGATCTGGCGTAAGACATGTAAAAGAAAAAGCCACGCTTTCGCGTGGCTTTTTTGCTTATCAATAAGATTTAGGTGTCCTGCAATTCCCCGCGGCTGGCGGCCTTGAGGTATGCAAAGATGAAGCCGTCGAGGTCGCCGTCCATAACAGCGTCCACGTTGCCGGTCTCGTAGTTGGTGCGATGGTCCTTGACCATGGTGTAGGGCATGAAGACGTAGCTACGGATCTGGTGGCCCCAGGCGATCTCGTTCTGGACGCCCTTGATGTCCTCGATCTTGTCCATGTGCTGCTGCTGGGCGATCTGATACAGCTTCGCCTTCAGCATTTCCATGGCGTAGTCGCGGTTCTGGAACTGGCTGCGCTGGGTCTGGCAGCTGACCACGATACCGGTGGGCTTGTGGATCAGACGGACAGCCGAAGAGGTCTTGTTGATGTGCTGGCCGCCGGCACCGGAGGAACGGTAGACCTGCATCTCGATGTCTTCGGGGCGGATGTCCACCTGGATGGTGTTGTCCAGCTCCGGCATGACTTCCAGCGAGGCAAAGCTCGTCTGGCGGCGGGCGTTGGCGTCAAACGGAGAGACGCGGACCAGGCGGTGCACGCCATTCTCGCTCTTGAGCAGGCCGTAGGCGTTGGCACCCTTGACCATCATCGAAGCGCTCTTCAGACCGGCTTCGTCGCCGTCCTGATAGTCCAGCACTTCCACGGTCATGCCGTGGGCAGCGGCCCAGCGGTTGTACATCCGGTAGAGCATCTCGGCCCAGTCCTGCGCCTCGGTGCCGCCGGTACCGGCATGGAATGTCAGGATGGCGTTGCTGTGGTCGTACTCGCCGTTCAGCATGGTCATGAGCTGCAGCTCATCCACCGCCTTCTCCACGGTGTTGACCGCCTCTTCGGCTTCGGGGATCAGTTCCGGGTCGTACTCCTCGTCCAGCATTTCCAGCATGGTCTCGGCGTCATCGTACAGGCCCTGCAGCTTTTCAAAGCGGTTCAGCTTGCCGCGCAGGTCGCCCACCTCGTCGAACACCTTTTTGCTCAGCTCGGCATCGTCATAGAAGCCGGGGCGGGACATGGTGTGCTCCAGCTCCTGTACACGCTTGCGGGAGGCCTCGATGGCGAGGGCCTCTTCCAGGTCCTTCACCGCTGTGCCGTATTCGGCCAGCTTCACTTTCAGTTCTTCAGTCGTGATCATTCTCAATATCCTCTCAAAAATAAGAAGTATCGCCCTTATTTCTCATGGGTCCATCGCGCTTTGCATTCTGGCAAACACAAAAGCCGGCCGCCAGGGGTTCTCCCTGCGGGAGAGCTGGCATCGCGCAGCGATGGCTGAGAGGGCTACAAAAAGATACAGTTTATACACAGATACTTCATTAGTATACCGGGAATCCGTGATAAAGTAAAGAGGAAAAATCACCATCATGCTGGAAATTTGAAGATTTTTACCTTTTCTTTTCTCCGGGATGGGAGTATAATAGCATCAAGTACCATTTATGGGAGGAAGTTATGCCAAAATATTATGGCTGCCCCTGCGAGGGCTGCGGCAAGCCGCTGACGCTGCAGGACGATATCGTCGTCTGCCCCGACTGCGGCGCACCGTACCACCGGGATTGTTATGAAAAACTGGGCCGCTGCATCCACAGCCCGGCTCATGCCGCCGGATACGAATGGAAGTTCCCGTATCAGGAATCCGAGCTGTGCACCTGCCCTGCCTGCGGCGAGCGCACCCTGCGCAGCGAGGACCACTGCCGCTGCTGCGGTGCCGTGCTGCCGCCGGAAGGGGCCGAAGAGCCTGCCGACCGCACGGCCGGCCCCGGCGAGGGCAATTTTGATTATTCCAGCCTGTACCGCCAGTATCAGGAGACCGGCTCCATGCCCCAGGACCCCATGCGGCAGGCCTATGAGGCCGCCTTTGGCAAGGACGAGATGCTGGACGGCATCCCCTGCAAGGACTGGGCCAGCTACATCGGCCCTGCGTCCCCCGCCTACCTGAGCACCTACTGCCGGATGCAGCTGGCGCACAGCAAGATCTCCATGAGTTTTTCGGCACTGCTGTTCGGGCCGTTCTATTTCTTCTACCGCAAGGCATGGAAGCCCGCATTCGGCTTTCTGGCAGCTGAGCTGCTGCTGGCCGTGCCCACCCTGCTGCAGCTGATGCAGCTCACCGGCAGCACCATGGCCCCCGCTCTGAGCGATTCCACGATGGTCATTCTGGCCCGCCTGTGCTCGGCCCTGAGCTTTTTGCTCATGGTCGTGCGCGGCATGTACGGCAAGTGGCTCTACCGCAAGAGCGCGGCAGACCGCATCCGGAAGATCCGTTCCGAATTCCCGGACGAAGCCCAGCGCAAGGCCGTTCTGGCCGCACAGGGCGGCGTCAGCTTTGCGGCGGTGTTCGGCTGCTTTTTGCTGCTGATGGTCATCGGCAGCGCCAGCACCCTGCTGCTGGGCCCCAATGTGGACGCCCTGCTCAATCTGGTCTACGGCTGATGCACCCAGCCTGCGATAGTTCTACGAAGGAGTTTTGAATCATGAAAAAAGTCACGAAAGCTGTCATCCCTGCTGCGGGCCTTGGCACCCGTGTGCTGCCCGCCACCAAGGCCATGCCCAAAGGGATGCTGCCCCTTGTGGACAAGCCCGCCATCCAGTATCTGGTGGAAGAGGCCGTCCGTTCCGGCATCACCGACATCCTCATCATTCTGGGCCGCAACCAGAGCATCATCGAAGACCACTTCGACCGCAGCCCAGAGCTGGAAGAGAAGCTGGCCGCACCCGGCAAGGAGAAGATGCTGGAGGAGTGCCTGGGCATCTCCAACCTGGCCAACATCTACTTTGTCCGCCAGAAGCAGACCCTGGGCCTGGGCCACGCCGTGAGCATGGCAAAAGCTTTTACCGGCGACGACCCCTTCGTGGTCATCTATGGCGATGACGTCATCTGGGGCGAAGACCCGGTCTGCGCCCAGCTCATCCGTGCCTACGAGGAGTTCGGCCGCCCGGCCGCAGGCGTCTCCGCTGTGCCCTGGGCCGATGTGAGCCGCTATTGCAGCCTGAAGACCACCCCCATCCACGACAACTACTTCTTCGTGGATGACATGATCGAGAAGCCCAAGAAGGGCCAGGAGTTCAGCAACTACTCCATCCTGGGCCGCGTCCTGCTGACCCCGGAGATCTACGACATCCTCGCCCGCACCAAGCCCGGTGCCGGCGGCGAGATCCAGCTGACCGACGCCATGGCCGAGTTCGCCCGCAATTATGGCGGCATGACCGCAGTGGAGTTCACCGGCAAGCACTACGACATGGGCAACAAGCTCAAGATCGCCGAGGCACAGGTAGAGCTGTCGCTCCAGCACCCGGAGATCGGCGAGGCCTTCCGCGCTTATCTGAAAGAATTCTGCAAAACGCTGTAACGCATCTGCACAAAAATCCCCTTCCGCATGGTCCTGCCGCGCGGAAGGGGATTTTTTGTTTTACCGGCTCCTGTGCCGGGAGGTCTTTTCAAATTTCAGGCCCGGCTTTGCCCCGGACGCCTTGCGGCGTTTTTGGGGGCGCAGAGCGTAAAAGTAGCCGAACCCCGTGCCGCAGATGCCGCCCACGATGTGCATGAAGTTGGCGACATTGTCATGCACGAAGACGATATCGTACACCTGCTGGCCCAGATACAGCGCCGCCACCAGCAGCATCGTGACCGGGATGCCGCCCGAAAAGCCGGACAGCGACGCCAGCATGATGAGCATGAACACGATGCCGGAAGCGCCCAGCAGGGCCGTGCGGGGGAAGAGCGCGCATTGCAGCACACCGGACACCAGCGCCGTGAAGACGATGCCCTCCAGCAGCGGGATGCTGCCGTATTTTTCCTCCATTGGCGGGCCGATGACGAGGAGCAGGAGCATATTGTTCAGGAAATGATCCCAGCTGGCATGGCCCAGCACATGGCCGAACAGCCGGACATAGAACAGCGGGTCTTTGAACGAGGAGCGGTAGACGCAGAACAGGTGCATGGTCGTCCAGCCGTTCGTCCACTGGCCCAGAAAGAGCACCAGCAGCGACAGCAGAAAAAAGGTGAGGATCACCGGGGAATTGTATTGCAGCTGCAGCGTAAATTTAGCACGTTTCGTAATGGCTTCATCCTTTCGCGGCCCGCGGAGGCCGGGTATTTTTTACTTCCGGCAGGGTCGGCACCCTGCATTCGCTTTCGTTTCCTCTTTGCCGAACATTTTGGAAAAGCGTTTTCAGTATATCATGTTTTTCCGTTCCCGAAAAGCCCCGCCCCGACATTTTTTGCGTCCGGGCAGGCAGCATTTTTTTGCCCGGCCTCTGTGCACTGCGCATTGACAACGCCCCGTAACTCCGTTACACTATTGATATCGAATATCCCGGCATCTGCGGGGCAGAAGATCCCCCGCAAAAACGAAAGAAGGTCTCCCCTTTGGCAACGGAAGCAAAGCTCCGGCAGCTGGCAGAAAGCGGCTGCCCGGTCTACTATTTTTATTCCAGCGAGCGGTATCTGGTGCGGCAGGCCGTGGCAGCTGCCGTGCGGCTGCTCTCGGCCGACAGCGACGAAGAGGCAACCGTGCTGGACGGTGCCGCCCCGGAGCTGGAACAGCTCATCATGGCGGCGGGCACCATCTCATTTTTCGGCACCCGGCGCGTGGTGGTCCTGCCCGAACTGGACCCCGCCGCCTACAGCGACAAAGACCTGGATGCGCTGTGTGAAACGCTTTCCAGCCTCGAAAATGCCGTCGTCGTGCTGGGCAGTGTGTTTCCTTTGGAGCGCGGCAAACTCAAGACCGGCAAGCGGGCGCAGAAGCTCACCGCTGCCTGCAAAAAGCTCGGCTATGCCGAAGAGCTGGCCAAACCCAAGCCCTATGAACTCAAGGTGATGATGATCGAGCGGGCCAAAGCGCAGGGTGCTACCCTGCCCGAAGGCGCCGCCACTGCCTTGCTGGAGCGCTGCGGCGAAGACCCCTTCCTGCTGGAAAACGAGGTGGACAAGCTCTGCGCCCTCTCCGGCTACCAGACCGTCACTGCGGCTATGGTGGCTGAGATGGGCACCGTGAGCCTGGAGGCCGATGTCTTCGAGATGACCCGGATGATCACGGCCAAAAACGCCACCGGGGCCTGCAAAAAATTACAGGCTCTGCTCCGGCTGCAGCAGGAGCCCATCGCCATCACAGCGGCACTCATCGGCAGCTATGTGGACCTCTACCGGGTCAAGCTGGGCAGCGCCAGACGCAAGAGCTACAGCACCGTTTTCAAGGAGTTCGGCTACAAGGGCAGCGATTACCGGCTCAAGCGCTCGGCCGAGACCGCCAGCCACTACACCCTCGGCCAGCTGGAAGCCTGCTTGCAGGTCCTGCTGGATCTGGACAGATCATTGAAAAGCCAGCCTGTAGACGCGGAGGTACTTCTGGAAGCGGCCCTCTGCCGTCTGGCGCTGGCGGGGAGCGGACGATGAGCGAACGAGAACTTCTCCACACCGACCGGGTGTTGGTGGTGGAAGGCAAATACGATGCGGCCCGCCTTTCCCACCTGACGGACGCGCTGATCCTTCTGACCGACGGATTCGGCATTTATAAGGATAAAAAGCGCCAGCAGCTGTTCAAGACGCTGGCAAAGAAAAACGGGCTCATCCTGTTCACGGATTCGGACGCCGCCGGGTTCCGCATCCGCACCTACATCACCAATCTGGTGGGGGCCGAACACGTGGTGCAGGCCTATGTGCCCGCCATCCACGGCAAGGAAAAGCGGAAGCCGCAGCCCGGCAAAGAGGGCCTGCTCGGCGTGGAGGGCGTGGACGACGCCATCGTGCTGCAGGCACTCAAAGACGCCCTCGGTGCGGAGGCTGGCGCAGCTGCCCCCCGCCCGGAGGGCCGGGCCATCACCTATGCCGACCTCTACAACTGGGGGCTCTCCGGCACACCGGGCAGCGCCGAGCGGAAATATGCGCTGCTCAACGCCTTGGGCCTGCCGCCCCGCCTCTCGAAAAAGGAGCTGGTGGAGGCACTGAACCGCCTGTACCGATTCGAGGAACTGGATGCGTTCCAGGCGGCGTTTTTTGCTTCGGTATGAAAGAACTCCGTAGTGAATGTCAAGATCTTTACCGGCATCCGCCCCACCCTTCCCGCAGCAGTTCCAGCGCGTGGGTCTCCAGGCGGGAAACATAGCTCCGGCTGATCTGCAGCAGCTTTGCGGTTTCCAGCTGGGTCAGCGGCGGTTGACCGGCCAGGCCATACCGCAGCAGGATCAGCTTCCGTTCCCGCGCCGGAAGCCCTTCGATGAGCTGCCGCAGCCGCCGGGCCTCGTCCTGCTGCTCACAGCTGTCCTCCATGCAGAAGCCGTCCTGCAGCACGTCCGAGAGGGTCAGTGCCGTGTCGTCCTTGCCCGCCTCCAGCGTTTCCTGCAACGACACGGTGGTCCCGCTTTTCCGCTCCCTCCGGAAGTGCATCCGAAGCTCATTTGCTATCCTCTCCCCAACGAACGTTCCATGAGAAAACACCGGTGTTGGGCTTTTTTATCGGCCGGGTTTCTGGTGTTCCTTGGGCTTATAGGTGCCCTTGGTGGTATCAATGACTGCCTGATACAGTTCCAGCTTCTGCCATGTGGGGCAGTTCAGCCGCTCGATTTTTTCGATCACATAGTTGGCGTGGGCAGTTGCGACACGCTTGCCCAGCTCTTCCCAGCCTTCTTCGGTTTTGGGGTAATGCACCACCACTTCAATGGGGGCACTCTTTCGCATGGCTCACTCACCTCCGGTCACATCGCTATCACCTCATTCTTACGGGTCACGGGTTGTCCGCTATTCGCCGCGGCTCCCGGTGAGAACATTCAAAGCCGGGTTGGAATCCACCAGCACATGGGTGGGCTGGTTTTTCTTCTTTGAAATACCAAACGAACATTGCCGGCATATCCAAGATACGTTTTACCCGCCCTGCAATTTCCCTTATAATAGCACCGCAGTCTTGAAACGGCTGCAACATTCCCATATCACAAAGGAGGCTTTCCGGTATGGGACAACGGCAAAGTGAGATCATCAAAAATCACATGGAAGTCTACTGGCACGACTATGCGTCGGCCAGTAAGTGCGTCCCCATTACCGAGGCGGGGCTTGTGGAAAAAGCCTCCGTCATTGGACGCACCGGGCTGATGCTGCTGGAATGCGGCACCGGCGCATGGCGTGTCCGAAGCTCCATGAACACCCTTTCGCGGGAGCTGGGAGTCACAACAACAGCGGACATCGGCCTGTTGTCCATTGAGTTCACCTGCTTTGACGGTGACCAGTGTTATACCCAGTCACTCTGTCTGACAAATACGGGCGTGAATACCTCCCGGCTGAACCGGCTGGAGCATTTCGTCAACGACTTCGACCAGGAAGGGAAATTTATGACCGGCGAAGAGCTGCACAGCCACCTCGATGAGATCGAGCGCATCCACGGCTTGTATTCGCCCATCGCACTGGGCTTTGCAGCTGCACTGGCCTGCGGCTGCTTCACCTTTCTGCTTGGCGGCGGCATTGTGGAAATGCTGTGTGCCTTCTGCGGTGCAGGCATCGGCAACTTTGTACGGTGCAAGCTGACAAAACACCATTTCACCCTGTTTCTGGGCATTACGGCGTCGGTCTGTTCAGCAAGCCTCGTGTATGCCATCCTGCTGAAGCTGGCAGAGGTGCTGTTTGCCGTATCGGCGCAGCACGAGGCGGGGTATATCTGCTCCATGCTCTTCATCATTCCGGGCTTTCCGTTCATTACCAGCGGCATCGACCTTGCCAAGCTGGATATGCGCTCCGGGCTGGAACGTCTGGCCTACGCCGTCCTCATCATTCTGGTGGCAACCATGACGGCTTGGATCATGGCACTGCTGCTGCATTTGCAGCCGGTGCAGTTCCCTGCCCTGAGCCTGACACTCCCGGAAGAGATCGTGTTCCGGCTGCTGGCAAGTTTTGGCGGTGTGTTCGGCTTTTCGCTCATGTTCAACAGTCCCCGGAACCTGGCAGTCTGCGCCGCCCTTATCGGTGCGGTAACGAACACGTTCCGGCTGGAGCTGGTGAGCCTTGCGGGCTTTCCGCCCGCTATTGCAGCGTTTCTGGGCGCACTGCTGTCCGGATTGCTGGCCTCCTGCCTGAAGAGCGCCGTCGGTTATCCCCGCATCTCCGTCACCGTGCCGTCCATCGTTATCATGGTACCGGGACTGTATTTCTACCGTGCTATCTATAATCTGGGCATCCTGTCTCTGATGGACTCCGCCACATGGTTTGCAGATGCCATTCTCATCATCGTGGCACTGCCGTTAGGGCTGATCTTCGCCCGTATTGTCACTGACAAGACTTTCCGTTATTGCACCTGATGTGCAGCATTTCCATTCTCCCATATAAGGCAAAACGCAGCGAATCTTTTAACGGTTCGCTGCGTTTTGTTTTGCTGTGATGCACTTATAAAGGGAGTTCGTTTACAGGGCGTTTACTCGCCGTAAACGATCTTGGTAGCAGTTTCCACATGGCGTTCCAGCCGGTCGGCAAAGTGTTCCAGCGGCAGAAAAACGCCAAGTTCATCGTAGCGGGTTCCGCCGTCCTTGAGCGTATCCTGTCCATAGTAGACCACGGAACGGGGCAGTGCGTGCTGCAGCTTCATCTGGATATCCCAGACGGTGGAGTAGGCCTCCGCTTCCGTTACCTTCTGCTTCACGGTGTCCGGCAGTTCGTAGATCAGCAGCAGCCCCAAATGCTGGTTGTAGTGGTACTCCATCACATCCATCGATCCTTCGTCGTAGCCGTGATACTTGCAGTAGCCGCTGGCAAGGTACATTTTTACCTTTTCCTGCTTCTGGAACACCCGGATGAACCGGTCGTATACTTTGCTGCTCACGGCAAATTTGTTGTTCGGCAAAAGAACGCCGGCATCATCCGTCAGGATCACCGGGTTCGGCTGACCATCGGCGTTGAATTTGAACGGGATCAGGGCAGCGTTCCGTAGCAGGTCAAACATACTGTGCTGGCAGATCGCCATCAGAAAGGCAGACAGATCCTTGTTCTCGTAGGCATTGAACAGCGCCGCGGCAAACTGCTGTGCACTCACGGCCGGCGCATCCAGTACGTCTGCCATGTCCAGCGAGTCGTTGAAGGTATCCATCAGGCGGTGGCAGGCTTCTGGATTTTTCAGGATCTCCCCGAACAGTGCCTCTGCCTTTTCTTCTCTTGAAAATATCGTTGCCATCAAAAAGACCCTCTTTCTGTTTATTTCCAACTACCTATTATAGATTCATAATGCCCCGCTGTGAAATACTGCTTTCACATTGCTGCTATATGCAGAACACTTTTTACACATTTTCCAAGTGACCGTATAATGGACACTGCAATCATGAAATTGCACGAGGGAAATCGAAAAGTATATAAGTTGGTTTGAACGGAGGCAGTTCCTATGTTTGAGGTCAAAAAGGTCGTGCTGGCATATTCCGGCGGTCTGGACACATCGATTATCATCCCGTGGCTGAAAGAGCACTATAACAACTGCGAAGTCATTGCCGTGTGCGGCAATGTGGGGCAGAAGGGTGAGCTGGAAGGCTTGGAAGAGCGTGCCAAGGCAAGCGGCGCATCCAAGCTGTACATCGAAGACCTGACCGATGAATTTGTGGAGGATTACGTCATTCCCACCATGCAGGCCGGGGCAGATTACGAGGGTTATCTGCTGGGCACCAGCTTTGCCCGCCCCATTTTGGCAAAACGCGTGGTGGAGATTGCCCGCGCCGAGGGTGCGGATGCAGTCTGCCACGGCAGCACCGGCAAAGGCAACGATCAGGTGCGCTTTGAGCTGGCCATCATGCACTTTGCACCCGACCTGAAGATCATCACCCCGTGGCGCGAGTGGGACATCCAGAGCCGCGATGAAGAGATCGACTATGCCGAGGCTCATCACATCCCGCTGAAGATCAGCCGGGAGACCAACTACTCCAAGGACAAGAACCTGTGGCATCTGAGCCACGAGGGTCTTGATCTGGAAGACCCAGGCAACGAGCCTCCGTACGAAAAGCCCGGCTTCCTTGAGCTGGGCGTCAGCCCCAAGACCGCTCCGGACAAGTCCGAGTTTGTGGAGCTGGAATTTGAACAGGGCGTGCCTGTGGCTCTGAACGGCGAGAAGTTGAAGCCCGCTGCCATCATCGCAAAGCTGAATGAGATCGGCGGCCGCAACGGCATCGGCCTGTACGATGTAGTTGAGAACCGTCTTGTGGGCATGAAGAGCCGCGGCGTCTATGAGACCCCCGGCGGCACCATCCTGTACAAAGCTCACGAAGTGCTGGAAACTCTGACGCTGGACAAGCTCACCGCCCACAAGAAGCGTGAGCTGGCCATCACCTTTGGCGAACTGGTGTATGATGGCCAGTGGTTCAGCCCGCTGCGCAAAGCTCTGAGCGCCTTTGTCACCTCCACACAGGAGCATGTCACCGGCAAGGTGCGTCTGGAACTGTACAAGGGCAATCTCATCAATGCAGGGGTCTGGTCGCCGTACTCTCTGTATCGTGAGGACATCGCCACCTTTGCCGCAGGCGGCGACTACAAGCAGAGCGACGCCACCGGTTTCATCAGCATCTATGGTCTGCCCACCAAGGTGCAGGCTATCGTAAACAGCGAAAAAGAAGGGGAATGAAGTAGTTTATAGTAGTTCCTTTTTGAAAATCTGCCTGACATGGAGATTTTGCCCCACCCGGAGCGTTTCGACCAGATGCTGCCTTGGGGAAAGATCATTCAGGAAAACTTTGCATGACATAATGAGGCACCCGATTCTGAGTCGGATGCCTCTTATCTTTCTGTAAACACACTTTCACTGGGCGGTCACTTTCTTGTATAGTGGCCATAAATTCTGCACAATGTCAAGTCCTATACCGCTTCGTTCACATATAAATTTGAAAAAGTGCAAAAAATAAGCCCTACAAGGTTTTCGGTCGGTTTTGTGGACCAATTTGAGACTTGTAGGATTTTCTCCCTATTTTACTTCTAATACTTCATCGGATAGCGAATTATCTCAACAAATCGGATAAACTGTTTTTCTCTCTTAAAACAGCCGCGGGCTATCCAAAAGCTTTTGCCTCGGACAGCCCGCGGTTTTGGTTCTTATGATGCAGGATTCAAATGAAAGCCTGCAAGTGACTCACTTTTTCTTTACCATGCAACGCTTTTTGAAGAACGAAATGCCGTAACAAAGGATCTGATCGTAGTCATCCTCGTACTCTTTTGCGTACATCCGATCATCTATATGCTGCAAAGCCGTTTCGCATTCACTCTCCAGATTTCCTAATGTTTTCGTATATTTTGCTTCAAAAATCGCAACACGAGCGTTGATGGAATCATAAACGACCACATCGCTTCGTCCTTCGCCATGCTCCTTATTGGAATCCACCATATATCCGGCACCTGTGAAGATGCCCGCAAGGAAAGCGTGATAGAAGTCCTCCCGATAGTCATGGTAGCTGATGGTACGCCGGAGCAGCGCATTCATCTCTTTAGTAATGCCCTCACTGTCGCCGTTCCAGACTGCATCAAACAGGGCATTCCGATTCCACTTCTTCGTACTGTCATCGAACCATTTGATAACAGTCGTTTCAAAAATCTCTTTGATTTCTGCATTCGGGATCATCAAAGCGACCATCCCGTCCGGCAGTTCACCTTGATAATCCTCTTCGCGCGCCTTGGTCAAGTATCCTGTCAGATACAGCGTACTCCAGAGGTTATCTTCCGAGGAGTGCAGATAATCATAGGTTAGGTTTTCATCCACACGCTCAACGATACAGCCGCCAGCCATCAGCGTTTCCAGTTTTTTTGTGATCGTACTGCCGGCATAGTCGATAAAAGAGCGGATAATAGCATTGTCGCTGGTGTTCTTCCAGTAGCTGATTGGTTTAGCTTTCGGATCGCGCTGCAGTTCCAGCATATAATTCATTACGTCCCATGGGCAGTAAACATCAAAATCGCCGAAATGATATCCATCATACCATTTCTTGATATTGTCAGCCTGTTCCGTCAGGTCAGCATCCTTTAGCAGCTGGTCAACTTCGCTCTGCACAAACCCAAAATACTCACTTAAGCGTGAGTTTGTGATGGTATCCGATACGAAATTGTTGGTTCCCGTGAAGATGCTCTCTTTCGCAATCTTCAAGCAGCCCGTAACAACTGCAAATTGAAGTGCCTGATTGTCTTTCAGCGCCTGCATCAAGCCTTTCATGACATCCAGCATTTCATTATAGTAACCATTGTTGTTCGCTTTTGCTATAGGAACATCATACTCATCAATAAGAAGAATTACTTTTTTATTGTAATACTTATTTAACAGCAGTGTTAAAAATTGAATAGAGCGCATCACATCCGTCTTTTCCGCTTTTCGATCACTTATCTGCTGAAAAAGAGATTTTTCTTGGTTGCTTATTGCCTGACTATCCAATAGGTATGTGTGCTTCTGATACAGAAGAGCAATTTCATAGACAAGCTGCCGATATGCATCCATAAAATTCAAGCCATCAATTTGCCGGAATGAAATGGAAACGGTCGGATACTGGTTCATCCACTCATCGCACAATGCTTGGTTTTCTGCAATTTCCAGCCCATCAAACAGCTTTCTGCTGTCTTTGCGGATGTCAAAAAAACTTTCCAGCATACTCATGCCCAGCGTCTTACCGAAGCGGCGGGGACGAGCAATGAGTGTTACCTCCGCTTTTTCCTTCAAAATTCGCGTAATCAAGCCGGATTTATCAATATAATAAAATCCGCCATTCCGAATCTTCTCAAAGTCCGAAACTCCAACAGGAATATTCATGTCTTTCATCTCTGCCGCTCCCTTCTCGTAGCCATGCACGGACTTTTCATTGCCTCTATGATACCATGAATCCCGTACTCTTACAAGAAAAACAGGGAATTGTCCTCTTGTTCCAACTGCACATCTCCATTCAGCAAAGTGGAGAGCGGCTTTTATACCGTTCTCCGCTCTTTGTTCTTATTTTATCTGCGGTGTATCCTTTCGCTGCCGGGTGGATCTCAGATATTCCAGCAGTGTCTGGCTCACCACAGAGCTGGCCGTCTTGGAAAACGCCAGTCTCCGTGTCCGGCAGCAAGCAGAACCGCTATACCTCCACCACCTGCATAGATCTAGCTTTTCCGGATTCTATGGGGAATGTTTTTGCTCCAGTTTCATCGTGCTGTGCGGATCTCGGCGAATTCCTCTGGGTCACAGCTCACCGCACGCCAACGCTCCAGTGTCTCTCGACCTTCTTCTGTGGAAGATTTTCCGTCAAGCTTTGCCGCAAGGCAGACAGCTTCGCTGCGGATATTACCTTTTTCAGAAGCCATTTTCATGGTATCCTCCGAGGTGATGCGGGTCTCATCCAGCAGTTGCGCAAGGCCGTTCAAAACCAGCTCTGTACACCGCTCGGTCAGCAGGTCTGGCCGCCGTTCTGCCGCGCAAGATGCGGCTTGCAATGCCGATGCAAGCCGCTTGGGTACACCCCATGCAATCTGTTGTGCTGTGACTTCCATCCCGGTTTGGAGTTCTTTTTCGGACAGAAGAGATTTCTCTGGGTTTTCCATTGCGGTTGCAAAAACGTGATACCCATAAAAGGCCGTCTGTTCATCCGTAGAGTGCATTACTCGTTCCAGATCTTTTTCCGTCACAGTATTCCGATCCAGCAACGCAAACCAATGCCGCTTTGCGCCGTGGTGACTAAGACCGACCTCCCCGCACCGATCCAGCATATCGGCCAGTGCTGTCTTATCCACTTCGGTGGGCACCCAGTTTTTGGAAAAGGATGTCAACAGCCAAAGGGCGTGCAGATTCCGATAAATGTAAGCTTCGGCCTGTTCGTTCCGACCATAGCAGTCATCCTCCCGATCCATCTGCTTTGCGACCACCGCAATGTCTTTGGCACAGGCTGTCAGAATCGCTGTAATCTGTTCCGGAGAAAAAGCATCCGCCTTGAAATAAAGGACATTCTGCATCTCCTGTAAAACCCTGCTGTTTCGGTTCATCTGCATGTTGCCATCGGCTTGTGCAATAACATTTTCAGTAATTTTTGCACACACGACCCGTAGCCGATTTTCCTGCTGTGGAATTGGCAGATGAAGACAGACCGTGATGAACCAATCTCGCGGCAATTCTGGGACTCCACCGTTCCAGATAAGTTTTCCCAGACGCTCCTTTTGCTCTACAGTCAGCAACCCATGAGCCCCACAGTGGAGCAGCCGTTCCAGAGCACTGGTCCGCTTATCGGTACTCAGTAGCCCGAACAATTTTTCAATCTCCGGGTAAGCAGTCTCTGTGCTGACATCATATCCACTGGAAGGGGTTTCAAGCGCATTGAAGGGGTCGGGCAAATCCTGGTCTATCCTAACCCTTTCCACATCGGGCAGAGGAAAGGTCAGCAGTGTTTGCAACAGTTCCGATCGAAGCTGTTTTGGATAAAAACGCAAAAGTCTCTTCATCAACAGCTTTGCCTGCATATAGTGCATCTTTTGGGGAGAACAGTAAAGTTTTTCCAAAAAGCCCAGCAGATGAGGCATCGTTTTCTCGGAGCATTTGCAGCACAGTTCCGACAGCACTATCGGCAGAACCGTTGCCGTTCGGGACGCAAAAGTGGAATCCCAGAACTGTTTGACTCCCAGCAGTTTCTCTTCGGTGCGCTGGACTGCTCCCATGTAAAAATCACAGGCTTTGTCCGTGTCCTCCTGAGTCCAGACGCTCAGCACGCTCCGGGGCAGGATGGCCGAAAGCTGATCTTCATTCGCTTTTGCCCGGACTGCAGTAAGAATGGCCCACTCCGGGTAATACAGAGCAATCCGCTGTGCTGCACCGCACGCCGCTTTCACATTACCGTCGGTTTTTCCAAGTTGGAACGGGATGCCAGTCTCCTCCCGGAAACGGAGAAACCGAAATGCTTCCATCCGCTCGGTATCTGTACCAAAATGAAGTGAGGACTGCACCACTCCAAAATCAAAAGTAGCTTTTTTCTGTTGCGTCTGGAAAGGCACCCATTTGTTTTCCATCCGGGAGCAGAATGACCGATTCAGTTCGTCCCAATCCACCTCATACTCTTTGTGGCGGGCTCGGTGTCGCTCATCCACAAAGATTGCAGCGGCCCAATCTGTCTTGGACGTCTTTTCTTCCCAGTCACCCTGACGTGCCGCCTGATCGATGAAACTTTGGAGCCGCATCATGGGGCTTTCCAGCGAGAGTAGATAACGGTCCAGCCTAGTCTGACGAGCCAGCCGATGCCGCAGATTCTGCAAAGCTTCCTGCAAAAGATTTGCCGCCTGTTCATAGTCTCCTACTTCGGCGCAAAGTCCAGCCTTGCGCAGAGCCCAGAGGGTGCGATCTGGGGAGACCGGCCAGTTTCTCAGCCCCTCTTTCAACAGGCAGAACTCATATCGGGAGAGTCGGAATAGACAATTTTCCCATTGCAGTCGGTCTTTCTGCTCTGAGGTCAGGCAGGAGTTCAAGGCACAAAGTTCTTCATACTGTGTGTTCCACCCGTCAATGTCGCCTTCCTCCCGATCTGTCCGGAGAAGGGAGAAGAGGATATCGCATTTTTCCGGGCTTTTCTCTGCTGTGTGCCGGGCAAGAACCTGCGCATAGAGCTTTCTCTCCGAGGCAAACAAGGTCAGCATCGATTTTTCGTGGAGTGCATTGTACTCATATAAATAGTACAGTTCTTCCGCTGGGTCAGGGTTTTCCTGTCGGCAATGTGCCCCAAGCACCCGCTCTGCATCGGATAAAACCATGTCCAGTTCCTCTCGGTTCCTGGCCGAGAGGGTCAGCACTTTGGGGCAGTTTTCCCGATTTTTCCGCAGGATAGGCAGAGCATCTTTCAAGGACATCAGCCCATTGCCTTGGTAAAGACTTTGGATAGGCCAGAACTGTCCGGTCTCCCGGGAAGAGCTATACTGCTCCCAAAGTTGATCCAGAACTTTTTCATAGAGTGCATAGGGATCCTCTTTGTATTCCGGAAAGAGTTCTGACAGGTCGATGGCAATAATCTTTCTCCGATGAAGCCACTGCTTCCGAGCATCCGACACCGGCTTGAAGTTCAAAAGATAGATAGCAGGGGCATTGTCCTCTCCGAGATTATCTCTAATCCAACCAACCCAGCTATTGAAATTCGGGTCATCGCCAGAAAAGCCTATCATGCAGAGGGTGTTTTCAAGCAAAGACTGCTGCACCGTGTTGACAAATGGAGCAAATTTCTGCGGATAGGTGCGGTAATCCTCAGCGGTAATAATGAAGGGTCGCTGGGATGGAAAGGAGCCATGCAACTTTATCAGCCGTGTTTTACCGGAACTGCCGATAAGATCATTCTTGTTGGTGATGATCTGAAATGTCTTTTCAGTCAACTTCTCCCCGGCCCGCTCCAGTAGAGTGTCATAATTGGTAGTAAAAACATCGGTCCATGGCAGACGCAGTAACTTTTCGTACAGTGGCGAGGGGCGGTAATCGGCATCCCTCAAGCTGTCCAGAAGCAGTCGATCCAGCTCATTGCGGTCATATACCAGTTCAACGCTCTCTGCCAGCACTAGTGGGTCGGACTCGTCTGTGCTACCCAGCTTTTCCTGAAATTTCCGCTTTAGGTCTCCCCACAGCGGTATATCCGGTACATCACTGGTCACCTTGTCGGCGTTCCGGCTGAACCCTGCCCCTACAAATAGAGCCGCCCTCTGATCCTGTAAATCACGGCTGATCTGTTCTAAGTACTGTTTTGCCATGCTTTCCATTTTGCTTTTCCCCTTTTTCGATTGTCGTTTTGTTTTATTTTATCATAATTTCGTCCGCATTTCACTTACACCATTTTATTTTGCAAATAATCCAGCAGTGTCCGGCTCACCACCGAGCTTGCCGTCTTGGAAAACGCCAGTCCCAATGTCCGGCAGCAGGCAGGCTCCAGCGGACGGGACACCACACCGGGGCAGCCAAATGCCTGCATCACCAGCTCCTGTGAGATGGTCACGCCCAGCCCGCTGCGCACGAACGCCATGATGAGGGTATCGTCCCGGAAGCTGTAAGAGATATTCGGCTTCACCGGGCATTTGAGCATCAGGTGCTGGATGTCATTATCACAGCCGGGCGTTTCAATGATGAGCGGATACTGAAACAGCTGCGACAGCGTTACGCTGGGTCGTGCAGCCAGTGGATGCCCCTCCGGGAACACGGCACACAACGGGTCGTCCCAGAGCGGGTAGAATTTCAGGTCGTCTGCCACAATGGATGAGAGAAAACCGCAATCCACCTGCCCATGGATGATCCATTCCCGGATCTCATCATAGTTGCCGTCCAGGATCTCTATACTCACCTTCGGGTAGTTCTCCTTGAAATAATGCACCACTTCCGGCATCCAGAGCGTTGTGATGCTGGAAAAGCTGCCCACCCGCAGCTTGCCCTCCACCTTGTGGTTGATATTGAACGCAGCCTGCCGCAGCCGGTTCTTCTGGTTGGCCAGTTCCCGGACGTAGGGCAAAAGACGTGTCCCGTTGTCGGTCAGTGTCACGCCCCGGTTGATGCGGGCGAACAGCTTCACGCCCAGTTCTTCTTCCAACCCCGCTATCATCTGGCTGATGCCGGATTGGGTATAGTTCAGTGCCTCCGCTGCTTTGGAAAAGCTGCCCGTTTCGCACACTTTCAAGAATATCTCGTATCGGTCTTTCTGTTCCCGCATCTCAAATACTCCATAAGTAAAATTTATAGGTCGTAGTAAATTTATTCGGTTTACTGATATGATACTCCATGTTATCCTATATTACAATAGGAAATACGGATAGGAGTTTCAGAATCATGGAAAAGAAAGCAAGCAGTTTCTCCGGACAAATCGGATTTGTCCTTGCTGCCGCCGGAAGTGCGGTTGGTGTCGGCAACCTGTGGCGGTTCCCGTACCTTGCCGCAAAGGATGGCGGCGGTTTGTTTTTGCTGGTGTATCTGATGCTGGTGCTGACCTTCGGTTTCACACTGCTCACCTCGGATATCGCCATTGGCCGCCGCACCAAGCAGAGTGCCATCCGCGCCTACGAGACGATGCGCCCCAAGTGGAAATTCCTCGGCATCCTGACCTTTCTGGTGCCAGTTCTGATTATGACCTACTATGCCGTCATCGGTGGGTGGATCACGAAATATGCGGCTGTCTACCTGACCGGACAGTCTGCTGCCGCTGCTGAGGACGGTTATTTTACCAGCTTCATCACCTCGCCGGTCTCCCCTGTGGTGTTTGCTCTGCTGTTTATGGGCGTGACTGCTTTCATCGTGTACAACGGCGTGGAGGGAGGCATTGAGCGGGTGTCCCGCTACATGATGCCCATTCTGCTGGTACTGGTGGTGGTGATTGCGGGTTACGCCCTCACCCTGCGCCACGAGGACGCCTCCGGCCAGATGCGCACCGGTCTGGAGGGTCTGCGCTACTACCTGACCCCGCACATGGAAGGGCTGACCGTCAGCCGCTTTTTGCAGATTTTGCTGGATGCCATGAGCCAGCTGTTCTTCTCCCTCAGCGTGTCCATGGGCATTATGATCACCTACGGTTCCTACGTCAAACCGGAAGTAGACCTGAACAAAGCGGTGAATCAGATTGAGATCTTCGATACCGGCGTAGCCCTGCTGGCCGGTGCCATGATCATCCCCGCCGTGTATGTTTTCTCTGGCACCGAGGGCATGAGCGCAGGCCCCAGCCTGATGTTCGTCTCGCTGCCCAAGGTATTCAACGCCATGGGCAAGGCGGGCGTGTTCGTGGGCATCCTGTTCTTTGTCACTGCCATTTTTGCCACCCTGACCTCCTGCATCTCGGTGCTGGAATCCATCACCGCCAACTGCATGGAGATCTTCCACTCGGGCCGCAAAAAGACGGTGCTTGTGCTGGCGGTCATCTATCTGGCCGCTTCCGCCATCATTGCGCTGGGTTACAGCATCTTCTATTTTGAAGTACAGCTCCCCAACGGATCGGTGGGTCAGCTGTTGGATATCATGGACTATGTCAGCAACAGTGTTATGATGCCTTTCATTGCCCTGCTGTCTACCATCCTGATTGGCTGGGTCATGACACCGGATTACGTCATTGACGAGATGCAGCGCAACGGCGAGACCTTCCGCCGCAAGAAACTTTACCGGGTGATGATCCGATACGTTGCTCCGGTGATGATGCTGGTGCTGTTTTTGCAGTCCACCGGGATCCTTGCTTAAGCCGAAAAGCCCCCGCTGGCTTTTGGGAAACCGGACGAGCAGAAAGGGATTTCCCCCGACACGCTCGGTTCCGTTATCATCTGATCCACGCCATTGAGGGTGCATATAAGTATCGGAAAGACTGATGATACCAGTTTTAGCGGATGGTTCTGCAGAGCCATCCGTTTTTTCTTATTCTGATCGCATTTTTTCTGTTTTCTCTTGACGATGTCCCGCCAATGGAGTAGGATGGTGCTGCAAAAACGAATTGCAAAAGAGGAGTTCTAAATGCAAATCAGCCTTTTATTGATGCAGCAGATCGCGCAGCTATTTCTGATTCTGCTGATGGGATATGCCGTTGTGAAAACCGGTCTGTTGAAGGCATCGGACAGTAAGGTACTGTCTGTGGTCTTTGTCTATCTGGTCATGCCCTGTGTCGTTCTGAACGCCTTTCAGATCAAGGATACACCGGAGATCCGCACCGGGCTGCTTTATTCCATGGGCATCGCCGTTGGAATGCACGTTGTATTTTTGCTTCTGAATGCGCTGTTCCGCAAAGCTCTCAAGCTGGACGCCGTGGAGCAGGTCAATATCATTTACAGCAATGCCGCCGCGCTGGTCATTCCCATCGTGCAGGCCCTGCTGGGGGAGGAATATGTTGTCTACTCCTGCGCCTTTGTCATTGTACAGCTGGTGCTGCTCTGGACCCATGCAAGCGCCTGCCTGCAGGGGTCTGCCCGGCTGGAATGGCGCAAGCTCCTTACCAATGTCAATCTGATCGCCATTGCAGCCGGTGCTCTGCTGTACCTGCTGCACATCTCGCTGCCCGCCCCGATCACCAGCACACTGAGCAGTGTCGGCAATATGATCGGCCCCATGGGAATGCTGCTGGCAGGCATGGCCATTGCGGAAGTCCCCCTCAAAAAGGTTTTCTGCACCCCGCGCAACTATCTGCCGGTATTTCTGCGTCTGCTGGGTGTTCCGCTGGTCATCGTCCTGCTACTTTGGGCAGTTCACGCATCCCTTTGGGTCCCGGACGGCAAGCCCATCCTGATGACGGTCTACCTTTCCGCCATTACCCCCGCCTGTGCAACCGTCACCTCCATGGCACAGCTCTATGACCGGGATGCTTCTCATTCCAGCGCGATCTATGTCCTGAGCACGCTGCTTTCCATCCTGACCATGCCGCTGATGATCGGGTTGTTTGAGCTGTTGCTCTGAAATACGAAAAAGGCCGTCCGGCACCGTAGCAGGGCAGCCTTTACAACTACAAGGATGTGTCTCTATGAAACTACTCAAACAATTCATTCAGCAGGAAACGGTCCTCACCGCAGCCGCTGTGCTGGCCGTTGTCTCCGCCTTCTTTGTTCCGCCGGATGTGCAGTATCTCGGCTACATCGACCTGCGCACGCTGGCGATCCTGTTTTCCCTGATGACGGTCATGGCCGGGCTGCGGCGGCAGGGCTTTTTTGATGGCCTGGGGCGGGCATTGCTGTCCCGCACCCACAGCACCCTTCAGCTGACGCTGGTACTGGTCGGGCTGTGCTTTTTCGGAAGCATGTTCATCACCAACGATGTTTCCCTGCTGACCTTCGTTCCCTTTACGTTCGTGGTCCTGAGCCGTTTGGGAGCGGATGTCCGCCGCTCCCTTCTGGTCCCGGTGGTCTGTATGCAGACCATTGCGGCAAACCTTGGCAGTATGCTGACCCCCATCGGCAACCCGCAGAACCTCTATCTTTACGGAAAAAGCGGCATGAGCATCGGGGGATTTGTGCTTCTTATGCTGCCCTACACCCTGGTCTCTCTGCTCCTGCTGCTGGCTTGGGCAGCATTGGTCTGCCGGAAAGCCTCTGCCGCCCTCTCCGTGGATGAGCTTGTTTCTTCTTCTGCATCTCAGGGAGATCAGAAGATCATCCTGCTGTATCTGGTTCTGTTTGCCGTTTGCCTGCTGTCCGTGATCCGGGTGCTGCCCTATGGCATCGCCTTTGCCGCTGTACTCGTCTGCGTTCTTTTTGCAGACCCGCACACCTTACGGGCAGTGGACTATTCCCTGCTTTTGACCTTTGTGACTTTTTTCATCTTCATTGGCAATCTGGGGCGCATTCCGGCCTTTTCCGGCTGGCTGCAGGAGTTTCTGACCGGCCGGGAAGTGCTGGTGGCGGTTCTTGCTTCGCAGGTCACCAGTAATGTTCCCGCCGCCCTGCTGCTGTCCGGGTTCACGGCAGAGACACAAGCCCTCATCATCGGCACCAATCTGGGAGGTCTTGGCACTTTGATCGCATCCATGGCCAGTCTTATTTCCTACCGGCAGATCGCACGGGAGCTGCCACAGGGGAAGAAGCAGTATTTTGGGCTGTTCACCCTGTCCAACCTGATTTTTCTTGCGATCCTGCTGGGTGTGTGGTTTTTACTCCGCTGACCGCGGCAGATGACTTATGGTTTTTCTATAAAGCTAAAAAAGGGGAGTTCCGTCACGGACGAAGGTCCGGGCAGAACTCCCTTTGGTTTTATCGTATGCACACCAGCGGATAAACAGTTTCGTTTCTTCTTTCTTCATTGCGCCGCCTCTCCTCACACTGTCCCGTTTGCTTTGGTCGGCTCCGGGTACTTAATCAGGTCATACAGCTTGCCATATGTGCCAAGATCATGCGTTCCGGCAAGTTCCATACCCAGATGCACATATTTGTCGCACTTGCTTTTTGCATCCATTTCCAGAATCACTAGCACACCCAGCCGGTCGCCCTCGGCAAAGGCAAGATCCAGCACCTTTCGCATATAGCCCTGCCCCTGATACTGCTCCCGCACACAGACAAGTCCAACGAAGATGTAGGGTTTCTTTTCCTTGTCCATGCGGTCTTGCAGGGAGGCCCCGCCCCGCTTGATGGCAATACCAAATTGCAGAAGGCGTTTCAGGGTGGAGTTGTGCAGCATTCCGCAGGCGATGGGCCACATGGTCTTGAGGCCCATCTTCTCCTTCGGCAGCTTATAGGCGATATAGCCCTCGCCCCGCTCGCTGGTGGTATGTAGAAAACCGCCCCGCAGTACCCCGCGCACATAAGCACAGATATAGTTTGCAGTGGCCTCTTTCCCGGAAAAGGCAGCGGCCATTCCCGTTTCCTCTCCGTAGTCATAATATCCGAAGGCATGGCCGATATCATGGATGGATTTCTCGTCTAATGTTGTAACTTTCATTGTATTTCACTTTCCTGATTCTACCGCGTATCTTCCTCTGTCCCGCCGTCCGCAGTCGCTGGATAGCCTTTTTCATATATACCCTTCTTTTTCTCCGTATCAGCAGGCAGCCTTTGCATCGGGCTGTACTGAAAAGTCCGTCAGATACTGCTTTTCCGGCATACCAATATGCCTCCACTATTATCTGACCTTCATGCAAAAATCGCAGCGGTCATTTCCACGCCCCAGCGTCATGCTTCTCTCCCAGATCAGCTTCGGATGCAGCCCGGTATAGCTGATGTCGTCGCTGTCGCAAAAGCAGCGGCACAGCTCCGGGCAGCCGTATTCTGCGCAGGTGTCGTGATAGGGACACTTCATCATATCCACACGCCAGACGCCGTTACCGGTCTGCAGTTCTTTTGGGGCAAAGCCTGCCGCCGGGCCGAAAACGCTCCGGGTGGATTTGACAAAAACGCCGGGAACAAGGCGGTAAAGCCCCGGTATGTGCAGCAGGGCGGCAAGCTGTTTGTGGCTCGTTCTCGCCAAGTGCTCCACATAGCCGTGAACGGTTTGCAGTGCCTCCTCTTTCGGCATGACCCGCTGCAAGGTCTCGTAGGCCGAAATGCCCGGCAAGATCTGCCGCTTGAGGTGGTATTGCTTTTCCTTGCTTGCATCTGCATTTTCAGCCAGCAGCGCACTCAGGCGCATATCGAAAGCGGTGTTCAGCTGCTTTGCCTGCGCGGGAAAGCGCAGTGCCACAGTCTCCCGGAAATCACGGGAAAGATAGGTTTCCTTCGCCTTCATCGTCCGTTACCCTTTCTTTTTGTACCCGCAGTCGCAGTAGGGTCCGCCGGAAGCAAGGGTATACTGCCGCACAAAATTTGTCACACCGCCCGCTTCGCTCATGGTGTAGTCCAGATGGCACAAAGCAGGGGTCAGGTCATACAGCCCCAGCTCCTTCATCAGCACACAGATGCCGCATTTTGTAAAGCGTCCCTCGTAGCCGCTGCCGTCAGGGTATTCGTAAAACCCCATGTTCCACGAGTAGGGGTTGCGGTCGGCGGCTTTCAGGGCGGCAGTAGCTTTCATAGCGGCAATATCCTTTGGGGTGAACTTGCTTTTTCCGCTCTTGCGGCAGAACCACTGCATGGGCTTTGTCATCATGGACTTTGCGTAGTAATCCGTCAGCCTGTCCACCTCCGGACGTTGCGGCATGGAGAGGATGAACGCGCCGAGCATTGCGCAGTTGACGATGTTCATCTTGAACTGGTCGCCTTTTTCAAATTCGGGCAGCTCGGAGATGATCTGCCGGTATTGCGGCTTTGCCTTTTTCGTGATGGCTTTTGCTGTAGCTGCATCATAGCCCAGCACAGCGGTCAGCTGCTTTTGAAAGGAACCGGCAAACAGCATCCACATCCCAAAGGGCATTCCGGCATACTTCATTGCAGATACCTCCCGGCTTCCGCTTCCAGTGCCTGCCATACCGGGTAGACTGCGCCATGTTCATCGAAAAATTTCTTAAGATCCCGGTTCAGCGCACTCATTTCGTCGATGGCGTTCATGGCATGGTCGGAGGCGCAGAGTTTCCCCAGCGAGGTGGCACACATCAGCTTGAAAAAGCGCAGGCAGGTCTTGCGGTATT
>OHYR01000072.1_pt1 | contig 29450 bp, 35 predicted proteins | sample 1580241 | NCBI WGS metagenome assembly OHYR01 (sample SAMEA3882533, study PRJEB24775) | human gut metagenome | biome: human-associated habitat; feature: intestine environment; material: feces | place: Netherlands | collected 2009/2010
AGGGCACCACTGTGGAGCTGAATACCAACGGTCACCACACCACCTACGAGATGAAAATCTCCGGTTTTGATCTGGACTACAAGGCCAACAAGGTCTACGGCGTAGTTCTGACCACCGGCGATGGCAGTGAGTACGGCCTGCATCATGTGACCAACATCTGGCATGGTACCAAACTGGGCTTCAATGCCGATGATCCTTACTTTGCATCCATCATCGGCAAGACGATTACGCAGATCACCTTCTACGCCGCCGATGGCGTGTATGTCCTGCCGGTCAGCGTGGCGCTGTGAGGTCGCGGAAAGCTGCCTGATTTAGCAAATACAGTACAAAACGGCAAGGTCGCTTGGCATCAGGCGGCCTTGCTTTTCCGTGTCAGGAGGAGTTGGAATGAACAAAAAACGATGCCATACACTGCTGCCGCTGGTGCAGTTGCTCCCGGCGGTGGCGGCAGCGGCAGCTGTACTTTTTGCCCTGCCCCGCACCGTTCCGGTGCTGGCCGCCGTGCCGGAAAAGCTGACAGCTGTGGTGGAACAGCCAGCAGAAGCCGCTTCCTCCGAAGCGGAGGAAGAAGCCCTGCCCAAGTTGCCCTATGCCGACGGCGTATACGTCGGCTCTTCCCGGGGCTACGGCGGTGCCGTCCGAGTACAGGTCACCATGGAAAACGGCAGCATCACGGAGGTGGAGATCTTGGACGCATCCCACGAGACCAAGCAGTTTCTGCGGCGTGCCAAGCGGCTTTTGACCACCGTGGTGGAGACTCAGAGCTGGGAGGTGGATGCCGTTTCCGAGGCCACCTACACAAGCCGGGGCATTCTGGGCGCAGTGCAGAACGCCCTGACCGGCGAGGTAGTCAACAATCCCCTGCCACCCCAGCCAAAGCCCGCTGCAACGCTTGTGGTGGAGGAATTTACGGCTCCCTCCATCTACTTGGACGGCATCTACACCGCCGAAGCCATGGGCTTTGAGGGGCAGATCACAGTGCAAGTCACGGTGGCAGAGGATAAGATCACGGATATCACTCTCCTGAGCGCCGAGGACGAGGAGGAATATCTCTCCCGGGCAAAACAGGTCATCCCCGCCATTCTGGAAGGACAAAGCCCCAACGTGGATACTGTTTCCGGCGCCACCTACTCCTCCACCGGAATTCTGAACGCAGTCAAGCTGGCACTGGCAAAGGCCGCTGTTGCCCCGGCAGAGAAAACCGCTCCGGAGCAGACTGTATCGGAAGAGACGGCAGAGGAAACCGCACCGTCTGAAGCAGCAGAGTCCGAGGAAACGCCGGTCACCGCGCCCATCGTGGAGGTGGTGCAGCCGGAGGAAAAGAGCGCCGTTCCCGTGTGGCTTAAGGAAGTATGGCAGCAGCTTTTCCCGGCAGATGCACCGGCATCCTCTGAACCGGAACCGGCATCTTCTGAGGAAGTGCTGCCGACATCCGAGCCGGCACTGCCGCCGGAAGATACCGAGATTGAATCTGAAACGGAAGGAGCAGCAGAATGAAATACAAAAATTTTCTCCTCCGGGCGGTGAACCTGCTGCTAATTTTGGGGGTACTGTGGCAATACCAGCAGGTGGCGCTGATCCGGGCGGCAGCGGTAAGCCAGCGCAAGCAGGAAATTGCCGAAGTTGAAGCCTACAATGCTTCCGTTTTGCAGGCGCAGAGCGCAGCACAGGCAGAGCAGAGCGGCTACCGGGACGGCATCTATGAGGGCAGCGCCTATGGTTTTGGCGATGTCATTCGGGTGTCGGTGACTATCCAGAACGGAAAAATGACCGATATTGCGGTGCTGGATGCTTCCGGCGAGGATAAGCCCTACTATAAGCAGGCGCTGCCTTTGCTGGACGAGATGCTGGCAGTGCAGTCTGCTGAGGTGGATACCGTTTCCGGCGCTACCCTCACGGCAGAAGGACTTATCGGTGCGGTAGAGAACGCACTGGGAAAGGCGGCAGGATGATGGAAAAAACACAGGCAAAGCCTTTAACAGCGGCGCAGCAGCGTCAGCAGGACAAAAAGCGCCGTACATGGCTGCGCACCGGGGTGCAGTTGTTCTTCTTTGTGTCCATGCCGGGCGCATTCGTGGCCGGGTTTTCCGGGATAAAACAGATCTTTCTGCACATCGGTGCAGGCGAGGTGCTCTCTGTGGACAGCTTCACACTTTCCCTGCTGGGGCTGTGCGGCTTCACCCTGCTTTTCGACCGTTTTTTCTGTGGGTACGCCTGCGCCTTCGGCAGCTTGGGCGATGCCGTCTGGGCGCTTTCCGGGCTGATTCAGAAAAAGCTGTTCCACCGCAAAAAGCAGCTCCGTCTGCCGGAGCGGGCGGTGCTTTTGGGGCAGAAGGTCAAATATCTGCTGCTGGCAGGGCTGGTAGCACTGTATGTGACCCGGCAGGAAAAGATGCTGACCGGCGCAAGCCCGTGGGAGGTGTTTTCCCGCCTGACGGCTCTGCATCTGCCGCCGGAGGGCTTTGGTGTGGGCATCGGGCTGCTTGTGCTCATTTTGATGGGTATGGCGGTGCAGCCCCGGTTCTTCTGTCAGTTCCTCTGCCCCATGGGAGCGGTGTTTGCCCTGCTGCCGGTGCTGCCATTTGCGCGGCTGCACCGGCAGAGCGACGGCTGCATCCCGGGCTGCAATGCCTGTAAACAGCAGTGCCCGGTGTGCCTGAAGCTGGAGGAAACCAGCCTGCGCAGCGGGGAATGCATCGCCTGTGAAGCCTGCGTTGACACCTGCCCCAAGCAGAACATCCACCGGTGGGATACCACCTTGTGCAAGCGTCTATGGCTGCCGGTGCTGGGTAAAGTGTTGCTCTTCTTCCTGTTGGGCTGCTGGCTGGGCTTTTGCCGATTCATCTGAACTATAAAAAAGGAGGCTGCTGCGCAGTATTTGTGCAGCAGCCTCCTTTTGGCTGGGAGATCTATCATTTCGGTAACAAAGGTATTCAGCAAAGACCGTTTACGCTATATCATTTTTTGAGTAATTCCAATGCCCTGTCCATTGGTACGCAGTCTGCATATCGTTCAGGCCAGAGAAATTCATTATAGTAATGGTAAGCCTGTTCCCTAGTCATGTACTCATTGTCCTGCGTAGAATTTGCATAGGCAGGAACAATCATGTGTAAGCCATGCTCAAAACCAGCCTCTACCGTGGCATTGATACAGAAATCAGTCATAATGCCACAAATCATCACGTCTTTTTCTTCCTTTGCAGTCAGATACTCAAGCAGACCACTCTCTTTTTTGAACGCACTGCATACGGACTTGATAAACCGTTTTTCATCAGGCATCGGTTGAAACTCGGAATAAACCTCAAACTCATCATCCCCGATAGAGAATCCGGTATCAGGTCCATCATCATGCTGTACATAAATAACTTCTATGCCTTGTTCTCGTGCTGCTCCAATCAGCTTTTTGATATTACCAACAAACTTTCTGAACTCATATAAGCGTTCATCCACGATACCATTCTGTGCATCTACAACCAATAAAACCATGAATAATCTCTCCTTTTTGAGCTTTTTGCTTTGATTCAAATAAACTGAATTCGTATATTATAATAGAGCGTAACTTCTGCTTCATACACCGATTCTGTATGAGAATCAAATAGCACCCATTCCACTAAATCAAACTGCCCCGGATTCTCCTGCAGAAATCTGGCAACTGTACGTACCGCAATCTTTGCTGCAAGCTCCACCGGAAAACTATATACTCCTGTTGATATGGAAGGAAATGCAATAGACCTGATTCCATTATCCCTAGCCAGCTTCATAGAATTAAAATAGCAGTTAGCAAGAAGCTCCTCTTCTCTATTCCTTCCACCATTCCATATCGGTCCCACAGTATGTATCACATAATGCCGTGGCAGATGAATAATACTTTTATCATAATCTCTTATATCCTCTCATATCGTCTCAAGCCCTGATTTTACTGGCTCTATGGAACTTTTTCAAAATCATGTATTCTCTCATATTTTCTCATAAAATCTCATGTTTTTGAGAAATCAGGGGTACAAATGGGGGTACAAATCCCATCCACATTCCCTAAAAGCCTTGATTTTAAGCCTTTTCAGCCAAAAGTACGGTTTCTGGGCAAATTATAGCATATTGTTGCAAGTCTATTCTTACAATTCCATCAGAAAATGTTCATGCAGCGCACGTTTCACCTGATCGAAATTACCTCGCTCCGGACATTGGATGGAAACAACCAATCCCTTCTCTGGGAGAATCGTTGTAATCTGTCCGAATGCGCCATCAGCACGATAGGATCCTGGATATGGACTGATCCAGAACTGATAGCCATATCCTACATGCCAGAGATCTGCAGATGGCTCGAAGGTAAATTTCGGGGTGGACACCTCCTGCACCCAGTCCCTGCTGACAATCTGCTCGCCCTTCCAGTTACCCTCAGCCAGATAGAGCTGTCCCAGTTTCATCATCTCGGTACAAGTCAGATACATACCTCCGCCGCCATTCGGATGTCCCTGTGGATCATGCTCCCAGAGCGGCCATCCCATATCAAGGGGCTGGAATACCTTCTCATACAGATACTCTCCCATCCGCTTGCCAACGGCCCGTTCTACCATATGAGCAGCCAGAATACTGTCGGCAGAGGAATAGCAGAATGCACTGCCTGGCTCCACAGGAACCGGCTGTGCCATCATATATTTCTCATAATCCGGTGCGCCGACGCCCGGACGTCTGTCCGCATTCATCAGAAGTGCCTTACCAAAGCCACTGGACATGCAGAGCAGATGTTTCAACTGAATCTTCTCCAGATTTGGATCCGGATTTGAAGGAAGTTTATCTTTAAACACTTCCGCCACATGATCTTCCAGGCTTAGTTTTCCCTCTTCTATTGCGAGTCCAACTGCTGTTACCGTAAAACTCTTGGTATGTGAATAAATATTTCTCGGTGCATTTGCTGCGTAGTGCATCTCACAGAGTACCTTGTTCTCATCTCCGACACTGATAGCTTCCAGCGGCAGATTGTGGCTACTGGCATAACGATGAAATTCCAAAAACTTCTCTTCCAGTAACATAATACCTCTATCCTTTCCGGCAAATCTCTGATGTCAGTCCGATATAACCGATGCGACGTGTCGCAAGGTTAAAACCAATCTATCTGACATCTCCAATCTGGTTCTATTATCTCATACACATCTCTGCATCTGTCGGCAGTGGCATCAGCGGTGCGGACGGCAGGGTCTGATACCAATAAGCAACACTGGTGTAATCATCGTAACGCGGTCCGGTCCAGCCCATGTTGTCGAGTGTCATACGAAACTTATTCTCAAAACGGATCGGGTCTGCAATATGGAAATGATACAGCAGGAATCTCTGCTGTCCGTTATAGAATTCCCGGTTGTCTCCATAGATTGCATACATGCCTGTATATAAGCCGCTGAAGGTCTGATAGCTCTTGATGATGATGTCATTTCCAAATCCATAGGAACCGCCGAAGTAGTCTTCAGTTCCGGTATAGTGGATAGACGGATACGGATCATCGTCCAGATACATGCGGGCTTCGCCTTCTACCCAACAGGTATTGTTGCCATTCATACCAGTTGCCAGAGTCACACCGACAAATTGTCCCCTGCCTTCGATTCCGTCAACGATTGTGTAGGTACGACCCTTCTGAACCGGGTGCTCTTGGCGATAGGTGGCATGGAAATAACCAGCCTCCGCCGGAATCTCCTGATAAGCTCCGGTGATAATATAATAGAGATTTTCATCCTTGTCACCACGGTTTTCCATCGTGATCCGAGCTCTCTTATGGAACGGCATCTCAAAATAGCTGTTATAGCCGCGACCAGGAGCTACCAGCATCATGGCAGAATTCAACACCGGATATTTGCCATCCCTGTCCACGAAATTTTCATCATAGGCACATCCGAAGAATGCAGAGAGCGGAGCTTCCACAGACGGATATTCCTGATCATCCCAATACATACGGATGATAAAATGGTGCCCTACATATCCGGTAAACCACATATGCTGGATCACACCCGGTCCTGCAGCATCTACCAGAGTTACGGTTTCCCCTGCAGGAATCGTCACGGTCGGACGAAGCTTGGTGCAGTCACCGCCCTGGGAACCACCTGCGCGTACACCGGTTGGATTCTCTGCGGAAAATGCAAACGTTTTGGAGTTCTGGATCATACAATAGTTGTTCATATTCTTCTCCTCTCTGATCAAACCTTGATCATCTGAAATTATTGCTTACTACGCTATCGCGTTTCTCTATTCACTATAAATTCACTATAACATTTATCTCCCATGAAGTGACGGAATTACAGAATCATTCCGTCTGCGCCTTCTCATTTTCTTCCCTGATAATCTCCTTTCATTCTTTTCGCATCACATCCAGTGGAGCCTTCTATCCGGTCCATAATTCGATCTGAGCAGCCCTCTGGAGCTGGACATACCAAGACCATTCAGGATTTTGCAGCCCTTCTTCTCAGCACCTCGCCCAGTGCCAGAACAGCGTTGCGGACGCACTCCGGGCACGGGCACAGCGGTGCGCCGTTCTCTATCCCCTTCAGATCCTTGCAGATGGTAGCACCGCACTTTTCCTGAAAGTTTTGCAGCAGTTCCTTGGAAATGCGGGGTGTGCCCTTGCCGTCGGTGACGATGCCCGCCACCATCACAGCGCCGATCAGTGCGCCGCAGGTGCTCTCCATGCAGCCCATGCCGGCGGCATAGCCTGCGCCCAGCTTCATCAGGGTGTCGGCATCCACCGGCAGCTTGTCCTCAAATGCCTTCAGCACCGCCTGCGCACAGTTGCACTGTCCAGTAGCTTTCCATGCAGCAGCCTGTGCCGCCCGTTCTTCGATGTTCATTTTACAGTCCTCTTTCTTTGATGAATCGTAGTTTATTCGATATTATCATAAAATCCCTGTAACACTGTTGCCAATTCCTCCGGAGATTCTATGTTTGCTTCATGACCTGCTTTCAGAAGTTCATGGAAGTGGGAATCGCTCAAATAACTGGCAAGTTCCTTTGAGGCTTTTTTGTTTGCGTTGTCCTTTTCCCCACAAACGATCAATGTCGGACAGGACACCTTACATAATGAATCCCTGAAATCCAATTCCGTCATCGTACCGCACAAACTGATCACATCAGCTTTTTTGAGGCCAAATTGTTTGAACATTGTATTCGGCATAAAGCGAAACAGCATATTCTGGAACTTCAATAGCTTTTCAGGCATTTTATATTGTGCTGCAATTAGCACCAGTGCCTTTACTTTATTCGGATGGTCTATCGCATAATTAAGTGCCAGAACAGCACCCAAGGAAAGCCCGCACAAGACGATTTCATCATGCTCCTTATCACACTCTCCTGAGAATGCAGCATACAGTTCCCCATAAGTGGCCGCTTTGTCCTCCAGCATCTCTGCCAAACTCAAGCAGACGCTGCTGTCCGAGACCTTCGTTTCTTTTATTACTCTGTCCCAACTGTCTGGTTTTTGTCCTAATCCATGTAAGTATAAATACTTCATCTACTTTTTACCATCATCGTTTTTTCTTCATACGTCCTGCTTCTTTTCCAGCGCTTCAAAGTGATACCGGGGCTTTCCCCTGCTCTTTTTGCCGTACTCGATGGCCTCTTTGGGGCAATAGCAGATGCACGCCATGCAGTGGGTGCAGTTTTTGCCCCAGAGCGGCTTTCCGTTTTCCAGATGGATGTTGTTCAGGGGGCACAGCTCCACGCACTTACCGCAGCCGATGCAGACATCCGTTGCCCTGAAGGCGTCCGCCTTTACAAAAAAGCGATAAAACACCGGGTTCACCGGGCCGCTCATAAAGCGGTCGTAGAGGTTGTCTCTCGGCGGGGGAAATTCCTGCCCAGCCTTGAGCTGGGTCAACACCTTCTGAAGTTCAGGCTCTGCCTGCTCCACGATGCTCTTTGCCTGCCCTTTTTGGGGCGCATTGAACATAGCAATGTAGTTTTCCGGCATGATGATCTGGGCTGTGCCCATATACTGCAGCTGCTTTTGCGCTGCAAGCTGCCGGTTATAGCCTGCCGCATTGCCAATTTCGCTGCCGCAGTCCATCACAAACCAGATGCGCTCTGCCCCGGTCAGCGCGGTTTTGCCCAGCCACTCCGACACCACCCGGGGGATACGCCATGCGTAGGTAGGCGTGACCAGCACCACATCCCGGCCAGTCTGCACCGGGGCGGTATCCCCTGCCTTGATGCAGGCGTTCAGGTCGTAAAGCGGCATCTCCAACCCTTCGGCAATGCGCCGCGCCAGATACCGGCTGTTGCCGGTTCCCGTAAAATAAAGTACCATGGCTGCTCCCTCATTTTTTGTGTGTTTTTCAGTTGTCTGTCTGCCCGTCAAACTGGAAGTTGACTATCAACTGATAATCAAAAATATCATTCCTAAAATTGCAAATCCTTCACAGATCGCAACTATCTTAAAATTTTTTGAACTCATTTTCCCATTTTTATACTCATCGTGGCACAAATAAATTGTAAGTGCTGCAAACACAATCGTCATTATCCCAATAGTTGGCATCATTTTTGTCACCTCCATAAAATCCGATTTTTCATTCACTGTGACTTCTCGATAAACTTGAATTGATTTACTTTGTTTGTAAATCTTCCAGAAAGAAAATTCCCTCTGTTAGGTTGATAAACATTTCCTTGTCCTTGATTACATGAATTTTATTGTTCCACCAGACAGTAGTGTTATTAGCGGAGATGGTTTTGCTTGTTCCATCTTTAAGAAAATAAGTAATTGTAATAGCAGGTTCTTCTTCGCTATTCACTTCCCCAAATAAATCATATTTCAGAAATCCCGTTAGCTTTAAGGCTAACTCAATATCCTCACGGCTCGAAATTTCTTTAACATCATCCGTGACACTCGGATACGTGATATTTACAGACTGAATATCATTTATGCGGGGCAATCCCCAAAGATACATACCATTCATAAATATGTTGATTCCAACAATCAAAACTGTCATAACTATCACTTCTATCAAAAATCGAATAAGACATTTGAAAATCTTGTTCACCAATTTATCCTCCAATCTCGATTTCTCCTGCTCCCAAAATCCCGAGTTGTCGTTCTCCGTATGCCATAGTCTCCGCACGCAAAAAAGCACTTTGCGGCAGGGTGTGTGCTTATACCTCCCCCGCAAACTTCATGCCCCAGCTCATACGGGTGTCGTACATCAGGCGGGTCAGGGCAAGGCTGTCCTGCGGGGTGTAGCGGTCGCTGCCGGTACGCCCCAGCTTGACGCAGCGGCTTGCTTCCCGGATCTCGTACTCAAAGCCGTTGATGTCCACCGGGCAGCGGATGACCTCCGGCTCTTTGCCCTCCACTTCCAGCGTCATGGTCTCGGCGTGCTGGAAATCCGGCAGGAAGATGCTGCCCTTGGTGCCAAGGATGCGGGCATTGCGCTCCAGCTCCTGCCCGATGGTCTGGACCGACTCCGCCATGCAGCCGCCGGGGTAAGTCAGCACAAGGCGGCTGTAATCGTCGGTGCCGTACTCGTTGATGTGCACCTCTTTGGTCTCCACCTTCTCCGGGTCCTGTCCGGTGAGGATGCGAAGAAAGCCCAGATTGTAGATGCCGATATCCAGCAGCGCACCGCCGCCCAGACCGGAATCAAACTTGCGGTCCTTCCGGGCACCGGAGGCCACAAAGCCGTACTGACAAGTGATTTGCTGCAGCTCCCCGATGGTGCCAGCAGTAAGGATCTCGCGCAGGCGGTCGTACAGCGGCAGCAGCCAGATCCAGAACGCCTCCATGAGAAAGCGGTGCTTTTCCTCTGCCAGACGGTACAGCTGCTGTGCCTGCTCCGGGCTGATGGTAAAGGGCTTTTCGCACAAAACGTGCTTGCCCTGCTCCAAGCAGAGCTTGCAGTTTTCGTAATGCAGGGTGTTGGGGGTGGCGATATAGATGGCCTCCACCTCTGGGTCGGCGGCAAGGCCTTCGTAGGAGTCATAGCAGCGGGGGATGCCGTACTGCTGTGCAAACGCCTGTGCGCTTTCCAGATGCCGTGAGCCCACGGCAACAAGCTGCTCCCCTTCTGCGCCCATTTGTTCCACCGTAGACGCAAACTTTTTGGCAATGGTGCCGGTCGCTAAAATTCCCCACTTCATAACGGTACCTCCCGGTTTATTATCGCAATTTCCAAAAATAGTGCGGATCAAAACAGCATCTTTGCGATATGCAGTTTGCGGATGTTGCTTGTGCATTAAAAACGCAAACTGCTATACTTTGGATTCGTTGCGTCCAGTATACCATGGTTTTCCCCTACGGAAAAGATAGTGAAAAACAAAAATGCCCCCGGAGGGCTTGTTCCAACTCTCCGGGGACAGATTCTATGCACCGGTATCTTTCATCTTGTTCCAAACATTCTCATCCATTATAATAGAGATAGAAAGAAGGTGCCAACATGAAACATCGCATTGTGACGGCTGCGCAGATGAAGGAGATTGAACGCGCCGGGGATGCCCACGGTCTGCCCTACCTGCAAATGATGGAAAACGCCGGACTGGCTGCTTACGCCGAACTGCAAAAGCAGCTCCCGCATCCCGGCAGGCTGCTGGTGGTCTGCGGAAAGGGCAACAACGGCGGTGATGGGTTCGTGATTGCCCGTGCCGCAGCAAAAGACGGCTGGAACGTGACCGTTCTTCTGGCCGAGGACGAGCCGAAAACCGCTGACGCCATCCGCAATTTTGAGCGTCTGCACTCCCTGCCAGTGCACATCTGCACCGACTGCTCTGTACTGGAAACCCAGAACTTTGCTGCCGTTGTGGATGCCCTCTACGGCACCGGGTTCCATGGTGCACTGCGGCCTTCCGGTCTTGCTACCTGCGGGCTGATACGCCGTCTGCATAAGAGCGGTGCCTTTGTGCTGGCTGTAGACCTGCCCAGCGGCATCAACACGGATACCGGGGAGGTTGCCGAGGGTGCTGCCCATGCAGATTTGACCGTAACCTTCGACAGCTATAAGCCTTTGCATATCGCAAAAATCTCTGCGCCGCTGTGCGGAAAGATCGTCTGTGCCGACATTGGCATCCGGGATGAATGGCACCCGGAATTTTGACGAGGGCTTGCCGCTGCGGAAAAGCTCCTGCACGCAAAAGACCCCGGCAGCTTTCAAGGCACGCCGGGGTTCTTTTTGTCATTCTGCTGCAAAATGTCTGCACTTTCTTGGCAGAACGCAGAAAATGCGGAAACCGCTTGATTTGGCTCGGTTTCCGTACTAGAATGGAAACCAGAAAAGCAAGCACAGTTTCCACAAGGAGGACGCTCATGCAGGAAAAGCTCGATGCGCTGGTGCGCACACAGGCGATGCAGTTATTCCGTCAACAGGGGCTGCATTTCACCATGCAGCAGGTGGCAGAGCCGCTGCATATCAGCAAAAAGACCATCTACACCGTTTACCCCTCCAAGGAGGCCCTTCTGCTGGACATGGTAGACCACGCCTTTGCGGACATCCACCGCTGCAAGCAGGAGATTCTGGCAGGCAGCGGTACTTTGCAGGAGAAGCTGCGGGCAGTCATCATTGCCATGCCGACGGAATACGCTGCGCTGGACCTGCGGCAGATGAAGGAGCTGAACGAGAAATACCCGGTGGTGGCGGCACGGGTGCGCAGTCAGTTGGAAAACGGGTGGGAGCCCACCATGGCGCTGCTGGAGCAGGCTGTAGCTGAAGGGGTCATGCGTCCGGTGTCCCTGCCGGTGCTGCGGCAGATGATCACCGCATCCATCGAGAGCTTTCTGGCAGACCGCAGTCTGGCAGAAAGCGGGGTGCAGTATGTGGCTGTACTGGAGGAAATGATCTCGATTTTACTGGAAGGAGTGCTGCTGCGATGAAACACAGCTTTTGCGAGAACTGGGAGTTTACACGACACTGGACGGAAGCCTTTGGCAAAGGGCTACCTGTGCCAAAACAACAAGCCGTCCGCTTGCCCCATACCTGCCGGGAGGTGCCGCTGCACTATGCCACCCCCGCTGATTACGAGATGGTCTGCGGCTACCGCAAACGGTTCCGGGTGCCGCCGGTACAGGCTGCGCCCCGGCTGTTCCTCCGCTTTGACGGAGCCGCCCATCAGGCGGTGGTGCGGGTCAACGGCAGAGTTGCCGGGCAGCACCGGGGCGGCTATACCGGCTTTGCGGTGGAGATCACCGACCTTGTGGACCGGGAGAGTGAAAACCTGCTGACCGTGCAATTGGATACCCGTGAAGACCCGGCTATCCCGCCCTTTGGCTTTGTCATCGACTACCTGACCTACGGTGGGCTGTACCGGGAGGTCTGGCTGGAAGCTACGGCAGAAAGCCGCCTGACCGACCTGTTTGTCTACACCCCCACCCTGCATGATGCCGTGGTGCAGTGGACGGCAGAGCTTACACCCGCGGCCGTGGCGGTCCGCATCCGGCTGGAGACCGCAGACGGCACCCTGCTGGCAGAGCAGACCGCACAGGCGGCAGAAACCGGGAAGATGCAGTTTTCCGTCCCGGACGCACAGCCGTGGGATACCGAGCACCCGGTTTTGCATCATGCCGTGGCAGAGCTTTTGAACGCAGCCGGACAAGCCATCGACCGCAAACAGGTGACGTTTGGTTTCCGCACGGCGGAGTTCCGGGCGGATGGCTTTTACCTCAACGGCAAAAAGACCTTCCTGCGGGGTCTGAACCGGCACCAGAGCTACCCTTACATCGGCTATGCCGCACCGGAAAGCCTGCAGCGGGAGGATGCCCGCATTTTGCAGGAGGAGCTGCACTGCACCGCCGTGCGCACCAGCCACTACCCCCAAAGTCCATATTTTCTGGATGAGTGCGACCGGCGGGGTCTGCTGGTATTCACCGAGCTGCCTGGCTGGCAGCACATCGGGGATGACAACTGGAAGGACGCCGCCTGTGAAATGCTGCGGGAGATGCTCCTGCAAAACCGCAGCCATCCCAGCATCATCCTGTGGGGCGTGCGCATCAACGAGAGCGTGGACGACGATGCCTTCTATACCCGCACAAATCAGATTGCCCATCAGCTGGACCCCAGCCGCGCCACCTCCGGTGTGCGGTATCTGGAAAAGAGCCATCTGCTGGAGGATGTCTACGCCTACAACGATTTTTCCCACAACGGCGTAACGCCCGGCGCAAAGCCCAAAAAGGACGTGACCCCGGATATGGGCAAGGCACTGCTCATCTCGGAGTGCAACGGTCACATGTACCCCACAAAAGCCTTTGACGATGGTCCCCATCGACAGGAACACGCCCTGCGGCACGTCCGGGTGCAGAACGCCGCCTATGCCAGCGGAGAGCACGCCGGGTGCTTTGGCTGGTGTATGTTCGACTACCAGACCCACAAGGATTTCGGCTCCGGCGACCGCATCTGCTACCACGGCGTGCTGGACAGCTTCCGTAACCCCAAATTGGCGGCAGCAGTCTATGCCAGTCAGGGTGACGCTGATCCGGTGCTGGCGGTCAGCTCCTCCATGGACATTGGCGATAACCCTGCCGGGCAGCTGGGCACAGCCTACGTTTTCAGCAATGCCCAACAGGTAAGGCTTTACAAAAACGATGTGTTCGTCACCGTCCTGCGCCGCAGCGAGTGGACAGCCCTACCGCATCCGCCCTTTGTGATGGACGATCCCATTGGCGAGCTGCTGGAAACGCAGGAGCATTTTTCGCCGTCCAAAGCGGCCGCTGTGCGGGACTGCCTGCTGGCTGCCGGGAAATACGGCTTGGCGGGACTGCCGCTGGCCTACAAGGTCAAATTCGGCTGGTGTATGCTGCACTACAAAATGACCTTTGAGGATGGCGTAGCCCTCTACGGCAAGTACGTCGGCAACTGGGGCGGCGAGGCTACCCGCTGGCGGTTCGATGCTGTACAGGACGGCAACGTGGTGCGCAGCGTGACCCTCTGCCCCAGTGCAAAGCTGCACTTGGAAGTCAAGGCCAGCCAGACGACTCTTCAGGAAAAAGACACTTACGATATGGCGGCTGTCCGGGTGCGCATTCTGGACGAGAATGGCGCCCCAGCCCCCTACGCACAGTTCCCGGTGCAGTTTGCGGTGGAGGGCAGCGCTGCCCTTGTGGGTCCACAGACCGCCGTTGCCGAGGGCGGCATGACCGGAACCTATCTGCGCACCGTGGGCACTGCCGGAGAAGCCCTGCTGACCGTTTCTGCCCCGCAGACCCAGCCCGTTGTGCTGCGGTTCACCATTGAAAAGGAGGACGCTGTATGGAACTGACCCTGAAACAGAAAACCGCATTTGGTATTGGTGCTGTGGGCAAGGATATGGTATATGCCCTGTCGGCTTCTTACGTCATGTATTATTATCAGGATGTGCTGGGGCTTTCGGCCAGCTTTGTGGGCGTCGTGCTCATGGCGGCCCGGTTCTTTGATGCCTTCAACGACCCCTTTATGGGGGTTCTGGTGGCAAAGACCCGCACCCGCTGGGGACGTTTCCGTCCGTGGATCTTTTCCGGCACGCTGCTCAATGCGCTGGTGCTCTACGCCCTGTTTGCCGCCCCGGTGCTGGACGAAGCAGCGTTGATGGTCTACTTCAGCGTGGTGTACATCCTGTGGGGCGTCACCTATACCATGATGGATATTCCCTACTGGTCCATGATCCCCGCCGTGACCCGCACCCCAAAAGACCGGGAGAACCTTTCCATGGTGGGCCGTACCTGCGCAGGCGTTGGCTCTGCCCTGATTGCCATGTTCACCATGCTGCTGGTGGGAGCCCTTGGCGGCGACAGCGAGCGCGCTGGCTTCCGCTGGGTGGCATTGATCGTAGCGGCAATTTTTGCAGTGACAGAGCTGGTGTGCTGCATTTCCATGAAAGAAACCACCCCCAGTGAGATGAAGACCGCCACCGTAAAGGAGATGTTCTCCGCCCTGTTCCGCAACGATCAGGCGATGGTAGTGGTGGGCAGCATCGTGCTGATCAACTCGGCGCTGTACCTTACCTCCAACTTCATCATCTATTTCTTCAAATATGACCTTGGCGGTGCAGGCTGGAAAGCCACCTACTGCTATTTCCGCAAGGGTAAGCAGTTCCGACTGGTGGCATCGCTGGACGAGAAGCCGGGCTACACCATCCTCCGCTACGACAGCGGCAAAGCCCTGCTGACGCTGGAGCGTGACTGCGCCGGGGTGGAGCATCCCGGCGGCAGCGTTGCCCTGTTCGACCTGTTTTTTGCCGAGGGCGGCGAGACCGAGGTGTTCGACGGCTGGTTTCAGGCTATGGGCATCAAGCCCCGGACGGAGAAGAAGCTGGCAGGCTATTCCAGTTGGTACAACCGCTATCAGGACATCACCGAGGATACCATCCGGGAGGACCTGACCGGATGTCGCAGCCTGCTTTGTCTGGGAGACCTGTTCCAGATCGACGATGGCTGGGAGCCCAAGGTGGGCGACTGGCTGGAAACGGATGCGCAGAAATTCCCCCACGGGCTGAAAGGCATGGTGGAGGAAATTCACGCCGCCGGATTTCAGGCTGGGCTCTGGCTTGCGCCCTTTGTGTGCGAAAAGGACTCTGCCCTTTTCCGGCAGCACTCAGACTGGCTGCTGAAAGTGGACGGTGCGCCGTGGTGCTGCGGCTGCAACTGGAGTAGCTTTTATGCGCTGGATCTCGACAACCCGGCCGTGCTGGATTATCTGCGCCGGGTATTTGACCGGGTGCTGAACGACTGGGGCTTCGACCTTGTCAAGCTGGATTTTCTGTACGGTGCTGCCCCCTTTGGCAACGCCCGCGAGAGCCGGGCAGCCCGGATGTACCGTGCTATGGAGCTGCTGCGCAGTTGGTGTGGACAAAAGACCATCCTTGGCTGCGGCGTTCCGGTGATGCCTGCTTTCGGGCTGGTGGATTACTGCCGTGTCAGCTGTGACGTAGGGCTGGACTGGGACGATGTGTGGTATATGCGCCTGTTCCACCGGGAGCGGGTGTCCACAAAGCAGGCCATCAACAACACGCTATTCCGGCGGCAGCTCAATGGCCGTGCCTATGGCAGCGACCCGGATGTGTTCTTCCTCCGGGAGGAAAACTGCAAGTTGACGGCAGAGCAAAAACGCACCCTTGCCACGGTCAACGCCCTGTTGGGCAATGTGTTCCTGACCTCGGATATGCCGTCTCACTACACGGATGCACAGCGGGCAGAGTACCGCCGCCTGCGCACCCTCTTTGAGCACGCCACCCAGGTGCAGGTGGAAACGGAAAACGACCGTTTCTATATCCGGTATCTGCTGGACGGAACTCCATAAAAATTATGTTTTACCCCCTTCTGACGGCGTGAACAAACCCCAACAAAACAGCACCCGCCCGTGTACTGTGCTTTGCACACCATACACAGGCGGGTGTTTTGCCGTTCTGTCGGTAAGATCCTCAGTTTTTCAAATACCGCTTGAGTCTGTGCAGCACCGACGGTGTCACATCCTGCGCTCAAGGTTCTGCCGGAACAGCTCATACGCTGCCCGCATCTCCTCCGGCAGACGCTTCAAGGTTTCCTGCTGCAATTCAGACGGCATCCCGTAAAAGGCTTCGGCAATGCCGCCGGTGATGCAGGCAAGGGTGTCGCTGTCGCCGCCGAGGGAGACCGCATTGCGCAGGGCATCCTCAAAGCCGGTGCTTTCCAGAAAGGCGATAATAGCCTCCGGCACGGTCTGCTGACAGGTCTCCACATGGCGATAGTACGGGCGAATTTCATCGCAGGTGCGGCTCAAATCGTAGCCGAAAGTCTGCTCAACATACTGCCGGATCTCCGGCTTGCTGTGGCCGGTGCGTGCCAGAAAGATCGCTGCTGCCGTGGCCTGTGCGCCCTTGATGCCCTCCGGGTGGTTGTGGGTGACCTCGGCAGTCACCTTTGCCATCTCCAGCGTTTTGTCCAGCGTATCGAACAGCCAGCCTGCCGCAGCCATCCGCATGGCGGAGCCGTTTCCAAAGCTGCCGTAGGGCTGCGGATGCTCCGCACGCAGCCATCGACCAAACATCCCACCATAACTGGCATTGGGGTATGCCTTGCCCAAACGCCGCATTTCGTGCTGCACCTCGGCAAAGGTTTTCTGTGCATCTCCCTGCCCTGCGATCACGCCTCGTGCCACTGCAAAGGTCATAACGGTATCATCCGTGAAGTGCGATCTTTCGCTCAGCAGGGGGAAGTCCTTGTGCTTGTAATTGTTGTGGTCAAATTCAAAGGGGCTGCCCACCATATCTCCCAAGATTGCTCCCAACATGGCCGTTTCCTCCTTTACCCCTGATGCCGCTTCTGGAAATCGGCTTCGATTTCCTCTTTCCACTCTGCGCCGACGGATGCCGGGCAGTCTGCCTGCCGCATCCGGCAGACCGTTTCGCTGACTACATGGTAGTTGACCGCCACGCCCTGCGCATCGTTCTCGAACCGCACCGCCCGGTCTGCCCCGATGCCGAAGCGGGCAGCCTCCTGCACAGCGTCCATGTTGGCACCAAGGAACAGAAATTCCCAGCCGTACCGTTCTTTTTCCCGCTCAATCAGTCGGCGGATCTTCTCGTAGCCGAACCGCTTGCTGGCGTTTTCCAGTCCGTCGGTGGTGATGACAAAGATAACCTTTTCGGCACGTTCGTCCGCCGGCAGATGGCGCTGGATGTTCACCATCTTTTCCACGCCGTAACCGATGGCATCCAGCAGCGCCGTGCAGCCCCGGACGTAGTAGTCCTTTTCGGTCAGCGGCGCAACGGCGTGCAGCGGAAAGCGGTCGTGCAGCAACTGAACCTCGTGGTCAAACAGGATGGTGGTCACGTTAGCCTCGCCCTCCTGCTCCTTCTGCCGGGTCAACATAGCGTTGAACCCGCCGATGGTGTCCGCTTCCAGCCCGCCCATGGAGCCGCTGCGGTCAAGGATAAAAACAAGCTCTGTGAGATTCTTCTTCATAATAAATGCCCTCCGTTTTTGTGGTGTTCCGTCTTTCTGACAAGAGGATACCACAAACTGGAGGGCAAAAGGTCAACGGGCAGGCGACAAATCACGCACCCAGCTGTTCCTGATCGTATTCAAACAATAGCGTATTGACCTGATTGATGTTATAGATTTTGTGTTCCAGGCAATACCGCACGATCCAGTCCCGCTTGGAGCCATCCGAAAAGGCATAGCCCGCACTCTTGAGCAGGTCGATGGTCTCGTCTTCGGACAGATGCAACCCCACGGCAAAGGCAAGCACGGTCTTCTTTTTGGGGTTGTAGTCCCGGTTGCACTGAATTTTGGAGAAGTGCTGCCGGGAGATGTTGGACTGCTTGTACACGGTGGAATCCTTCAGCCCACGCTCGTCAATGAGCCGCAGCAGCCGGGTGGTGAAGCTCTCGCCCAGGTTGTCCATCAGGTGTTCCAGACTGCGGGCTGCCATGGGGGCACTCTGCTGCCTCAGCACAGTCGCAAAGACCGGCGATGCGCACTCTTGCGCGGGATACTCTCGGTCGGCAAGCGCAGTATCTTCCTCCAACCTGCGCCGACGCTCTGCGGATTCTCTGCGCCGACGGTCAAACTGGTAGCTTTCATCGTTCTGCACCACATAGTGGTCGTCGATGTACTCCTCCACCGAGGTGAACAGCTTGCGGCTCACCGCCAGCGAGTGCCGGTCGTAGAGCACCAAATACACGGTCAGGTCGTGCTCCATGACGTACTGCGTGATGGTATCCACCGCAATGCGGAAGGCCTGCTCCTTGGGGTAGCCGTAGTTTCCGCTGGACAGCAGCGGAAAAGCCACGCTCTCGCAGTGGTATTCTGCTGCTAGTTCCAGCGCAGAATTGTACGCACCGGCCAGTTGCTTTGCTTCTCCAAAAAATCCGCCGTGCCATGCCGGGCAGACCGCATGGAAGATATACTTTGCAGGCAAACCGAACGCCGGGGTGCACACCGCCCTGCCCAAATCGCAATGCCCGATGGCTTCACAGGCGGCGGTCAGCTCCTGCTCCCCTGCTGCCTGATAGATAGCGTGGCTGGTGCCGCTGCCCTGCAAAAGATTTCGGTTCGCCGGGTTGACGATGGCATCCGCTGCCACCTTGGTGATGTCGTTGCGGAGCATCAAAAAAGGCATGGTGTTTCCTCCCTCATGTGGTTTTCTTCATCCTATCACATCCGGCAAGGCGGTGCAAGGGCTGCGCTTATTTTGCTGTCCACACAGCTCTGGCAAGGAGCAGGCTGCAAAAGACCGGAGTGCCGCATCAGAGATTTTACCCTCATGCAGGAAGGTCCATCGTGAGCCTTTCCAACTCCTGTGCAAGAAACGTCAGTCTTTCCCTCAGATGGTTGTTATGCGGTGCATCTCCGTTCAGCAGATAGTCCGTTCTGACATTCAGGCAGGACGAAAGATCCTGCAGCAACTCAATCGAGCAGCAGCGGCTTCCCGTTTCAACTTTTGCAAGATGGTTCGCACTAACGTTCAGCATTATACTCAACTGTTCCTGTGTAATCCCCTTCTTTTTCCGCAAATCGCGGATACGTCCGCCGAATTCTTTTGCATCAAATCGCATTGTTCAATCCTTTCCTTTGCGCCGAAAACACAAACAGGCCGAGACTCCTTTTCCGAGTCCCGGCCTGTTTTCAGCTTGAAAATGCACAATGACCGCGACTCGATGGAGCTGCTCTTGTGAGCAGCTCACGGAGTGTTATCAGCCTTTAATGCATTTCAGGCAATTTTCCCTCTTGCGCAACTGAAACTTGCGCCATGGCGATATTATAGCAAGTACTTTCATTGCTGTAAAGCGCTAAAATATACTGTTTTTGCGGCAAAACCGCTCATTTTTCTGCGATTTACTTTGACGGCTGCAATTTTTTCTTGAGGTCATCCAGCATCTTGCAAACCAATATACTGTTTTCAGAACAACCTTTCAGCAGGAAATCACTGCTGACTCCCATTGCATCCGACAGGCGTCCCAAGTGGTCTACGCCCAAATTGCGCTGTCCTTTTTCCAATGCGCGAAGCTGCTGCACTGAAATTTCAGCTTCTGCTGCAAGCCGTTCCTGCGTCCAGCCTTTTTCGAGGCGGCTTCCACGGATTCTGTTGCCGACTTGCACTTTGTCATAACTCATATTCGGTCGTCCTTTCTGCTGCTACGCAGCGGTTTGGGCGGAGAAACTGGGTTTTATTTTCAATCCTCCCTGTGGTAAAGATGCTTTCTTCTTTTCATGCCAAAATAGCGCATGACGGCTCAAATTCAACTTTATTTCATTAAAGTCAAATTTGTTCATAAATTACCATAGAGTTTTTCTTCCGTCAAGTCCTTTTTGCCGTAGTATCGCAACGATTTTTAAGTAGCAAACTCACGAGAAGGCATTTTTTCGCCAATTTCATGCATATTTACTCATAAATTCATTTGAAAAACATCAATATGTCTTACTTTGCAACACAAACACATCAGATTTTCTACATTTTCCACAGACAGCATTTTTTACGATTCAGCGCAACAAATTAAACGCCATCAGCGTTCAGCAAACGCAAATAGCGTGCTCTTTTGTTCCCTCTCTTTTCACCCTTCCCGCTGCTCCACGATTTCCAGACTGTCCCGCCCGACATGGCAAAGCAGGAACAGCACGCTCACGCCTGCGGCTTTTGCTTCGGCCAGCGCTGTGCCAAATTCCGGCTGCGTACCAACATTCGGCCTCACCTCGGTGATGCCTTCCATCTGGATCACAAAGGCTACTGTGCACCGATACCCTGCCCGCTGCGCCTGTGCTAACTCGTGCAAGTGCTTCACGCCTCGTTCGGTGGGCGCATCCGGGAAATAACCGATGCCGCCCACTTCCAGTGTGCAGCCTTTGACTTCCAGCAGGTATTTCTGTTCGCCCTTTTCCATGTAAAAATCAATGCGGGATTTTCCGTATGCAAACTCCGGCCTGACAAGGTCAAAGTTCTGCTTGGAAAGCCACTCTCCTACCACCTTGTTGGGTGCCTGACTGTCCATGTTGACCCAGCCAAGTTCCTGCTTGTGTACCGCCACAAGGTCGTATTTTGTCTTGCGTTTCGGGTTGTCCGACACTTCCAGACGCACCGCCACACCGGACAGCAGCAGTTCCTTGCACCGCCCGGTGTTTTTGACATGAACGGTTTCCACTGTGCCGTTCACATCTACATGGGCAATAAAACGGTTGGGGCGGTCAAGAAAAATACCGTCCACGATCTCTCTGTATTTCAATGTTTACCCCATTTTCATTTTTGTCTGATACGCCTGCGCTGTCCGGGCATCGAAGCAACAGAAGATGACCTTCATATCGTAATCCGCATGGCTTTGCAGCCAATCGGTCACTGTATCCACCGCAATCTCGGTGGCAGCATCCAGAGGGTAGCCATACACGCCCGTAGAAATTGCCGGGAAGGCGATGCTGTGGATGTCGTAGGTCTTTGCCAGCTCCAGCGAATTGTGGTAGCCGTCTGCCAACTGCACAGCATCCTCCGGGGTGCCGGAGTAGATGGGACCCACCGTATGGATGATGTACTTTGCCTTCAGCCGGTAGCCCTTGGTGATTTTCGCTTCGCCGGTGCGGCAGCCGTGCAGGGTGCGGCACTCGGCAAGCAGCTCCGGCCCTGCTGCCCTGTGAATAGCCCCATCCACGCCACCGCCGCCCAACAGGCTGCGGTTGGCTGCATTCACGATGCAGTCACAGTTCAGCTTGGTAATGTCTCCCTGCACGATTTCCTGTTGGTTTTTGATTTGTTCGGAACGCATGGCATTTCCTCCTCAAAGCGTAGTTGCATAAAATACACTCGTAAGTTGGTTTCTTGCGAGTATATTACTTCATCCTCTGCACAAGGTCAAGCAGAATATTTTTAACGCTGCATCATCCCTCTGGCCACACGCCAAAACAGGCTCCTGCAAGCGTTCAACCACTGGCAGGAGCCCGTTTATTTCTTACAGTTTCGTCATCCAAAGACCATGCAGGTTGCAGTAGGCGTAGACCGCCACCGGCTTTTCGCTGCCCAGCTCAAATACCGCCTTGGGTGCCTGACCGGGGGCGAGGTAGCGGAGCTGTCCACCGTTTTCGGTCTCCACAAAGAGCCACTGGATGTGGTGCACATCCACCATGGGATGCTCCACTGCACCCACCGTAACCGTGAGGGTGCTGCCGGAAAGCTCTGCCACCGGCAGATGCTTTTCGCCGCTGGCTTCCACCGTGTTGGGGAGCAGTTCCTTCATTTTTTCGCCGCAGCAGACCAGCGGAACGCCTGCGTTGTGGATGGTGGTGACCAGGTTGCCACAGTGCTCACAGATATAAAATTTTGCCTTCATATTAAAATCCTCCATCGGAATGTTGTTGGTGTTTTCTATGGCTATATGATAACATTTCCTAGTTATGTTTTCTGTGACCGGGTCACGCAAGACAGCTTCACACTTATCGGCAATAAATTTTAATAGCTTTCTGAGCAAATTCTGCCGCACCCTCTCCCCCGGCAGCATTGATATTCTCTGTAAACTCGCCTCCGGCACCATACATCTGTCCAAGTTGATGCAGAATGGGCTTCGTGCAGGTATAGTAATTCTCGGTGATAAAGTCCTGCAGCTTTTTCACCTGCGCCTGTACTGCGGGGTCTGCCGGTTCTCTTGTTTGCAGCGTTCCGAATGCCGCTACGAGCCCCATCAACTGCTCGTTGATGCTGCCAGATTCCTTCTGCGTCCGACGGGCGTTTTTTGCCTCAAATTCCTGATACTCTGTGGTTTTGCCCCACTCTCTCTTTGCACGTTCTGCGTATTCCTTGATCTTCTGTGTGTCAAATGCGTTGAAGTCCATAACATTTCCTCCTGTTGTCCGAATCTTCTCCGCAAGAGCGATCAACTTTTCCAGATGCTGTTTTTTCAGGGTCAGCAATGTGATCTGCTGTTCCAGTGCCTTTTCCCGGTCAAACTCCGGGTTTTTCAGAATTTTTCGGATATCCTCCAGTGAAAATTCCAGTTCTCGGAACAGCAAGATCTGTTGCAATCGTTCCAGTGCAGCATCATCATACAGGCGATATCCCGCCTGCGTTCGATGCGCCGGATGCAGCAGACCGATTTTATCGTAATATTGCAGCGTCCGAATGCTCACCCCGGTCAGATTGCTCACTTCCTTGACAGTCATCATTTCGTTTTCCTCCCTTGCGACAAGCTCAGTATACGCTATGACGCAACGTCAGGGTCAAGTGCTTTTTAGTTTTTTCCGCCGTTTACCACAAGCAGCTCTGCACCGTGGGGATGCCCTCAGCTTCCCATGCCGAGGAGCACCAGCACGACCACCACCGCAATGGCGATGAGGCAGCCGCAGCCGCTGCCATCTCCCCCGCCACCGCCGCTATTGTTGTGGCCGCCGCCACCGCCGCCGGACGAGCCGCTGAAGTTGCGGTTGAAGGCCGTCATGTATTGGGCATAGCCCGTGTCGCCCTTGCCAAAGTAGCCGTAATCACCGTTTGCCATTGTGTTTTCCTCCGTCTGAAGTGTGTTTTGCTTCTCTTTCTGAGCCTATTCTATCAGGAGCGTTGTCCCATAAAAATCCCTTTCAGAAAATTAGTCCATCTCTTTCCAGCGCCTTTACCAGTAATACTCTGCGGCATGAGCAACGAAAAATGTCTCCGTGTCACCGGCACAGTAAGGGCGCATACCCGCAGGGAACGACAAAGCAGCCATTGCATGAATCAGCTTCACTTTTGGCGTGAGCCGGATGAAAAACCAGAAGGGTCGTTTTTCTTGACTTCGACCCGGCAGAAGAGTATACTCCGTGGCAGTGAAATATTCGGCTATGACGAGAAAGAGTACCCGGAAAGAATGCTGCAGAGAGCTGCCGGATGGTGCAAGGCAGTGCAGGGCGTCCGTGGGAAGATCCTCTCCGAGCTTTCCGGCTGAATGGGCGGTATCTACGCCCCAGTAAGCGGGAACGGCAGGCCCCCGTTATCACGGGCCGCGCATTGTTGGATGCGCACTGAGGGGCCGGGCTTTGCACCGGCAACAAGAGTGGTACCGCAGAGGAGTTTATGCGCCTTTGTCTCTTACGAACCGTAGGAGACAAAGGCGTTTTTGTTTGCGGGAAAGCCATTTTCCGGATGTTTCATTGCCTTTGCATCCGCAAAAATAAGTGTTTTGAAAAAGGAGATTTCATCATGAAAACATTGGAAAAAGTAAGCGACTTTGTGGGCAAATACATGGCCGCCATCGTCATTGTGGTAGCGGCACTGGCGCTGCTGTTCCCCGGTCCCTTCAGCGTGGTAAAGACCGCATGGGTCAACACCCTGCTGGGCATCGTCATGTTCGGCATGGGTCTTACCCTGAAGCCGGAGGACTTCAAGGTAGTGTTCAGCCGCCCGAAAGACGTGGTCGTTGGCTGCATTGCCCAGTTCACCCTGATGCCCTTTCTGGCATGGGCGCTGACCCAGGTGTTCCACTTGCCCACTGAGCTTGCCATCGGTGTCATTCTGGTGGGCACCTGCCCCGGCGGCACCTCCTCTAACGTGATGACCTACCTTTCCAAGGGCGACGTTGCACTGTCCGTTGGCATGACCGCAGTTTCCACCGTGCTGGCGCCCTTCCTCACCCCGCTGCTGACCCTGCTGTATGCCGGTCAGCGGGTGGAGGTGAACCCCATGAGCATGTTCCTGTCCATCGTCAAGGTGGTGCTGGTTCCCATCGCACTGGGCTTTGTGGTCAATCACTTCTTCCACGCCTTCACCCAGAACGCCGTCCGGGTGCTGCCGCTGATCTCCACCACTTCCATCGTGCTCATCATCTGCGCTGTTGTGTCCGCAAACTCCGCCAAGATCATGACCAGCGGCCTGCTGATCCTTGCCGTGGTCATCCTGCACAACCTGCTGGGCTACCTCACCGGCTTTGGCGTGGGTAAGCTGCTGAAGCTGGATTCCACCAAGTGCCGTGCAATTTCCATCGAGGTCGGAATGCAGAACTCCGGTCTGGCCACCTCTCTGGCTGCCGCCCACTTTGCACAGTATCCGCTGGCAACCATCCCCGGCGCTGTGTTCTCTGTGTGGCATAACATTTCCGGTGCCGTCCTCGCCAACTTCTTTGCCCGCACCGCCGAGAAGAAGGACTGAGTTACTACATACCATAAGGGGCTGCTGCACAAGGTCTGTTCCCTGTGCAGCAGCCCTTTTTTTCAGTACAAAATTCTGGAGATGTGATGTTCCTGCTTGCCCAGATAGCCGTCACCGTCCGGGCGAGGGCGGGCGAGCCGCCAAAGTTGCGGTTGAAGGCCGTCATGTACTGGGCATAGCCCGTGTCGCCTTTGCCAAAGTAGCCGTAATCACCGTTTGCCATTGTATTTTCCTCCATCCGAAGTGTGTTTTGCTTCTTCTGAGGTCATTTTAGCGAAAGAGGTGTCCCATAAACATCTCTTTCAGCATTCCTTTGCAATCTCATTCTTCCCTGATGCCCAGATACGCATCGATGTCCATGATGCCTTCCCCGCTGAGTTCCACCAGATTTTCAAAAGGCACCACGATGTCGCCCACCTGCAAGGTGCGGAAAACCGGGTCGATGCGGTCTGCTTTTCCGGTCAGGGTGATGTAATTGCCCACCGCCGGAACCTCCGGGTGGGCGGTATCCTCTTTGAAGTATCGCACCGTGACGGTCATGCCCTTGGTGACCTGCATCAGCCGATCGGACAGAGCCGACATCTCTTCCTCGGTCAGAATGCGCTTGGGCACCCGCTCGGTGCGCTGCTTTTCTGCGGCAAGCTGTTCGTCATAGCCTCGCAGCGGGGAGAAGGGCGAGAAAATTTTGGCACGGTTCTGAAGGGTCATGCGCGGATGCTTGCGGAGAGATTCTTCCGTCTGAGGGCGTTCCATCTCCAGAATGTCCCCGTATTTCCGGACGGTCTCCCGCCCGGCCTTGCTATTTTTGTAGTTTTCCATCTGAACCTCCTGCGCTGTGACCGCCGATCTGCGCATTTCGCTGGCGCATGGTGGCACCTTCTTCGTAGCTACTGGCTTTCAGCACGGCGTTTTTGCCGTATTTGTTCTTGATGCCCATCATGGCTTGCTGGAGTTTTTTCTCCTTTTCCAGCTTCTTGGTGTCGGTGAAAAAGTCCACCTGATAGATGCCCTCGTCCGGGGTGACCTTGTTGGCGTTGAGGGTGATGCGCCGCACCGTCAGTGCCGGGTCGGTGATGCGCTCAAACAGCTTTGCGCTTTCGTTGATGAGGGTGCTGCCTAGATTGGTAGGAGCATCGAACCGGACGGTGCCGTGTGCCGCTTTGGGGATGATTCTGCCGTAGCGGTCGGTCTGGGTCAGACCACGGTAGCCGCCCTTGTCCACGTTCTCCCGGTCGTAGCCCACCTCCAAGGTGATGGATTCCGCCACCAGCTTCTTTTCCGTGAGCCGGAACATCAGAATCTCCGCCATCTCCCGGACAATGAGTTTTGCTTTATCATACGGGTAAGGAGTGGATAGCACCTGCCCCTCGCTGATGCTGTTGGTGCTGGGCTTGTAGCTTTTAATCTGCTCCATGCCGCAGGGTTCGTAGCCCCATGCGTGGTCAATAAGGATTTCTGCATCCACGCCAAAAATCTCATACAGACGATCTTCTCCGTGAATAGAAAACCGTGCCAAGTCCCCCATCGTATAAATGCCGTGGGCTTCCAGCCGTTTGACGGTACCAGGGCCGGTCATCCAGAAATCCGTCAGCGGGCGGTGGTTCCACAGCAGATACCGGTAGGACTGCTCGTCCAACTCCGCAATGCGGACACCATCTTTGTCTGCCGGGATGTGCTTTGCCACAATGTCCATGGCCAGCTTTGCAAGGTAGAGGTTGGTGCCGATGCCTGCCGTTGCGGTGATTCCAGTGTTGTACAGCACCTCCCGCACCATGGTCATGGCAAGCTCATGGGCGCTCATGTGATAATAGGGCAGATAGCCCGTCACATCAATGAAAACCTCGTCGATGGAATAAGGGTAAATATCCGCCGGGGACACATATTTGAGGTATGTCTTGTAGATTTGGGTTGACACGTCCAGATACCGCTGCATCCGGGGCGGCGCAACGATGTAACTCAGCCCCAACGTCGGGTCTGCGTTCAGGGCATTGGCATTAAAAGAGGTGCTGGCAAAGTGGTACTTGCCATCCTCTCCCCGGACTGCCTTGTGCTGCCGGATGGCAGTTTGCAGCCGCTGAGCGTTGACCTCTTTCACCCGCTGGACGGCTTCAAACAGCCGTGCTCTGCCGGGTATCTTGTAGGCTTTCAGGGAGGGCGACACCGCAAGGCAGATGGTCTTTTCGGTGCGGGAGGCGTCCGCTACCACCAAATTGGTGGTTAGGGGGTCCAGATGACGGTCTATGCACTCCACCGAGGCATAAAAACTTTTCAGGTCGATTGCCAGATAGGTGCGCTGCGTTGCCATGATTCAGCCCTCCTCTGTGTTATTTGGTTTCCACCTCCACGAACCACCGGCCAAACCGGGAGGGAAACCGTGGGTCAGAACGCTCGAAAAACAAGTGCCGCTCCTGCCCCTTTACCATTACAGTATAACAGTCGCCGGGCATATCGGCAATGGTATTTGCAGGGCGAAAGTCCCGCACCTGCTCGATGGGATATGTCCGGCCATCGCCCCATGTGATTTGCCGGGGCTGCATATAGCCGGTTGCGTCAAAATCAGAGTTCACCTTCACGTAGACCTTTTCTGTTTTGCGGCGATAATTCTGGTTCATTCCTCACAGCTCCTTTGCAAAATCCACAACTATTTATCTTATTATAATAAATCTTTACGCTGTTTTCAAGAGAAAGCACAACAATTGTTAGCGATGCAAAAAAATACAGCTATATTTCAGTGTGAAGCCTGAATATAGCTGTATTTTTTTCTTTATGGATGATTTAATTGTTCTCCTCAAAGTTCTCGACCTGCTCCATGACCTTTTTGAAAACATCGGGGCTGTACTGTGGAGGATAGCCGTTTTTTACAAGGCAGATCTTGATCTCCAGCTTCAACTGATTGCGGACGTTCTGATTGTTCAGCCAGTCAGCAAACGAAGATTTGGTGTCGATAATCTCTTTGACTTTTTGCGCCAGAGCCTTGCACTTGTCGTTGATGACAGCACCGTCAACCTCTTTATCGGTTCCGTATTCAAAATCATACTGGTCCCGCAGGGCAAGGAGAATAAAGATAAAGAAAGGAAATTTTTTTGTTTAACTATTCTCACTATTATTTGATTTAGTGATTTTTTTCTTCTTTGGAGAAACCAGTTTGTGACCGGAATAAATGGACATGCCCATACAAAGCAATGAAGAATAGGCAAAGTATTTATGCGCAGTCATAGATTTTTTGATTCCAGAATAAATACATCCCAACATACAGAAAAGTGCGCCTAAGGACCAGTATTTATGTGATTTCATGATTTGATACCTCCTTTGATTTAACTGATTCAATTGTAACGTTTTTTTACGAAAATGCAAGCATTACCGGGAACGCTTTCATGTGGATGCTGTGACGGCTGCTAAAGATTTGCAGGAGCTTGGAGTCGATTATACACAGGAGCAGCTTGACCAGATTAAACGGGCCGAAGAACAGCGGCTCCGGCAGCGGAGAATGGAGCGGGAAGCGAAGGAACGGGAGCGGTTGGCAGAACTGTATAAGGACTGCGATGGTCGTTTTGCTTTTATCGCTGGATACACAGATGGCGGCGCACCGTATGGTGTGATGTGGGAAGAAGTCGGCATTGATCCGGGACTGCCGTTCGAGGAAAAAGTGAAGCTCTATCACATGCAGATGTTAGGCTGATAATTGTGCAGACGGCATCTGCACAATTTGCAACAAAAAGAGGAGCCGGTCAAGACTCCTCGAAGATACGTTATTTCAAAAAGTTGCTTTTATGTTCCAGTGCGTGCAGATTATAACCAAGTGTAGCCAAGTGTGCTACCTTCAGCGCAACCAGATTGATGTCAGTGGACATCGCGCTGGCGATCTGCTCGGCTGTGTATCCATATTCATAGATGTAACGAAGGACTTCGTTGCTGTCCATCAGAATCTCCGCTGCTACGATATTGGCTTCATATTCCGGTTTGGATTTCATGTCATAGAGCATGAACTCATGAATCGGGGTGGTTTTCGCCATATTCCGGTGAAGCTGGTCATGCCCTAATTCATGTGCGCACACGATGCGCAGCATATTTTCATCCAGACTGTTATTCAGGAAAATAAAGCGATTTCGTTTAATCACCCGGTACATTCCCTTCAGGGAGCCGAAATTTTCGCAAAGCATGACATTGATACCAAGCTGCCTTGCAATTTCAAAAGGGTCTCTGGAACCGCAGCGTTTTACCAGTTTCTCACCGACCCGTGAAAGCTGTTCCGCATTCATCATACCACCTCCAGTTTACAGTATAGCGAAAAGTGTGTACGATAAATATCACTGATCGGATTTTTTACGCCTCGTTTTCGGGGCGTATTTTTTATTGTTCTCTTTGGCAATCCAATAGGCATCGGTCAGAGCTTTATAGGCTCCTTCGATGGCATCTTCGCTTAATTCGCCGCCAGCGAACATACCGGTCACTT
>OHYR01000089.1_pt1 | contig 26747 bp, 23 predicted proteins | sample 1580241 | NCBI WGS metagenome assembly OHYR01 (sample SAMEA3882533, study PRJEB24775) | human gut metagenome | biome: human-associated habitat; feature: intestine environment; material: feces | place: Netherlands | collected 2009/2010
GCTTCGTTGTCTCGGCAGTCTCCACCACCTCTTCCGGCGCGCTGGAGGGTCTGGGTAAGGGGGTGCCCTCGCTGGTCATCTCCCTCTGCCGCTATGTGTTCTTCATCATGCCGCTGGCCTGGGTGCTTTGCCGCACCCTTGGCCCCACAGGCGTCTGGCACGCCTTCTGGATCACGGAGGCCTGCTCTGCCGCCATCGCCTTCGTCGTCTACCGCAGAGCTGTCTCAAAGCGCTGAGCCTGCCCTGAAAGCATGACCGCCCCGCCGCATCCGTTGGTTTTGACTATTGAGAACTACAGGAACTACTAGAACAATCGCCATTACCAGCACCGCTTGTTCATCCGGACTCCGATGTAGGCTCATGTCAGTGCTATGAATCGAGCGGTCTGACACCGATTTGTACAAATCAAAAGGCAGTGCGTCCCACGCGGCGCACTGCCTTTTTGCTACTACGGTTACAAAAATCTCCAAACCGTTTCACTTGACGAAATCCTCCCGCATGGGGGTGAAGATATCCAGCAGGATGCCCGCTTCGGTGCAGACACAGCCATGCTCGACGCCGTCTTCTTTCAAGATGGTGTCCCCGGCGTGGACCGTTCTGGTCACACCGTCCACGGTGAACGCGAATGCTCCCGACACCACATAGGTGATCTGGGTGTGCGGGTGGTGGTGCAGCGCTCCCACCGCACCCGTTTCAAACGTGTTTTCCACGCACATCAGGCCATCGGTATAGGCCAGCACCCGGCGGGTGATCCCCGCGCCTGCGGACTGGGGCAGAGCGTCCGCATGAAAGACCCAGCGCTGTTTCTTTTCCGGCAGATCCATATCAGGTTCCTTCTTTCTTGTTTCTGGCAAAGCCATTTTCCCCATTCTATAGCAATTCAACTTTTTATAGCAGTTTGCGCTTTTAATGCACAAGCAACATCCGCAAACTGCATATCGCAAATATGCTGTTTGAATGTTGCACTAATTTCTTGACTTGCGATAAAAGACCGGAGCCTCTTTGACAAGGGCTCCGGCCTGATCTCAAACAAAAAAAGTCCCATCCGAAGCTCTTATCGCTGCTGCCTCTCTGCTCCGACATCCCGTTCCCACACAACGATGCCGGAAGAAGCAGCATTTGGAAGAGTCTCTATGAACAGCAATCCCCCGATCACCGTCAAGAGCTTCGTCAGGACTTTTACCAGACAAGGCCGCCTGCACCGCCACACGCTCTGCGGTGCCGCATGAACCCGTTCCGCGCTTCCGGATTGCTCCCCGGCCGCAATGCGCCGTTCTTGGCTCTCTGCCTTGTTCTTGCCTAAATTATAGCAAATATTCACCCAATTTTCACGCAAAATGTCATATTCTGTGGGGGAGGATGTCATATTCTGTGCACCGGCACCGAACAGGTGAACCGGAACCATTTGTCCCGGCAGCTGATGGCGTACTCACCCTGATACTTGCGGAGCACATCCGTCACATTCCACAGGCCGATGCCGTGGCCCGGCTCCTTTTTGGTGCTGCGCGGGAGCTGACCGTCCGGCAGGTCCAGATCCTCCCGGACCCGGTTGCGAACGGACAGCAGCAGTTCCTCCTCCGTTTTCCGCATCCGGAAATAGACTTCCGGCGGGTCGGCCTGGGCGGCAGCGTCGATGGCGTTGTTGAGCAGGTTGGAGACGACCATCACAAGGTCGGTCTTTTCGAGTGGAATCGCCCGCAGGTCGGGCAGGTCAAAGTAGAGCATGACCCCCTTGCAGGTGGCCTCCTCGTATTTTTTGCTCAGCAGCGCATCCAGCAGCGGATTGTGCGTGTTCATGATGGTGGTATGGGCCGCGATGATCTTTGTGACCGTGGCAAGGTACGCTTTGGCTTCCTCGTATTCGCCCTGTTGCAGCAAGAGCGTCAGCGCCTCGATGTGGTTGGTGAACTCGTGGGTCAGGCGGCGCTGGGTGGTGTAGGAGTCCATCAGCGCTTCAGCCCGCTCCCGCTCCAGCGCCGTCTGCACATGAAGCTCCTGCTGCCGGGCCATCTGCTGATTGAACATCTGGACGATGTACATGTGGAGGAGCACCGCCACCGTCAGGCCCAGCGTCAGCAGCAGCATGAGGGAGTCGGCGGGTTCGTCCTTCACCGAGATCATCAGGACCACGTTCAGCACCACGACGATGCCGGGAAAAAAGGACATGACCAGCGCCTGCGGGGATTCGAGCGCCCGCTCATCCTTCCACTGGTGCGAGAAATAGGCCACCACCACGCCCACGATGAGGTTCGTGAGCGTCATGGTCACCAGACATCCGGGCCGCTGCCAGACCACCTGAAGCGACGTTCCGGTCACCCAGGAGACCACATAGCGGACCGTATTTTCGGAGAGCAGGCACATGGTGCCGTTGATGAGGGCGGCGGTCAGCTTCTGGGGCAGCGTCCCGCCGAACAGCAGGGTGGACAGCAGCACATAGCCCACATTGTACCAGACGGTCTCCAACGTGAAAAAGCCGATCTGGAAGATCAGACTGAACGCCAGCATCCCGGCCACCAGAACAACGCTCCAGAACCCGACATGCTTCACCCGCCCTTTGCCGAGGTAAGCGCGATCCACCAGCAGGAAGGCGGCCCACTGCGACACGCAGACCATATGCCCGATGAAGAACCAGGATATCTCATTCATCGCCAAACTGCCCCTTCCATTCCAGATAGGTCTCCCGGATGGCCGCATAGCCGTTCCGGCTGACGCTCAGTTCCACCCCGTTGCGCATCGTGACCTTGTACCCGCTGATCTGGCGGATGTAGCGCATGTTGACCACATCGCTCCGCCCCACCCGCAGAAAGCCGTTCTCGAACAGCGCCTGCGGCAGATCGGTCAGCCTGCCGTAATAGGAGCAGAGCGGCTGATGCGGCACATCCCCATAGACATTGACCTTGCGCAGGTCACTTTCCAGGCAGTAGATGCTGTCGTAGGGCAACTCGATGCTGGTGCGGTTCTGCCGGATGGTCAGCACCTTGCGGCTGCGGGCGATCTTTTCGTGGAAGAGCGCCTCCAGGCAGCTGGGCAGCATCCGTTCCAGGTCCCGTTTGAGGATGTACCGGAACGCCTGGACTGTGTAGCCCTCCGGGGCAAATTCCAGATAGGCCGAAATGTAGATCAGGCAGATCTCCGGGCTGCGCTCCCGCAGCTGACGCCCCAGCGAGATGCCGTTCATGGTATCCAGATCCACATCCAGCAGCGCCACCTGATACAGCTCCAGATTCGGCACGGCCAGTGCTTCTTCGCCGCTGGTGCAGACCACGATCTCCGCCGGGATCTCCCGCTGGCCGAGACAGGCCCGGACCAGCTGCTCCACCCGTGCGGCAAACCGCGCGTCGTCATCACAGATCAACATGTGCATGGTCGGTGTCCCCTTCTTTTGAAAAAAGCGGGCTCCCCGATGCGAAGAGCCCGCCCTTTCGAATGTACATTACGCGAAGAATTTGTCGTAGAGGCCGAAGGCAAAGATGAACAGAACGATCAGCGGCAGACCATAGGTCAGATAGCCGCGCATCCAGTCCTGCATCTTGGGACCTTCGCCGGTGTTGACTTCCTGTTTGTAGTTCTTCCAGCCCCAGCCGTAGCGGGAAACGCAGAACAGCAGATAGACCAGCGAGCCCAGCGGCAGGAACAGATTGCTGACGAGGAAGTCCTCAAAATCCAGCACCGCGCCGCCGAAGACTGCAAAGCCGTCCCAGCTCCACACATTGTACCCCAACACACAGGGCATGGACAGCGCCGCGATGAGGAACAGGTTCACAAGGCTGGACTTTTTGCGGGAGCAGCCGGTCAGCTCCATGCCGCAGCAGATGATGTTCTCGAAGACGGCCAGCACGGTAGAAAGCGCCGCAAAGGCCATGAACAGGAAAAACAGGCTGCCCCACAGCCGACCCATCGCCATGTTGGCGAAGATGTTGGGCAAGGTGATGAAGATCAGGCTGGGGCCGGCGGTCTGGTCCACACCGTAGGTGAAGCAGGCCGGGAAGATGATGAGGCCAGCCGTGATGGCCACGAAGGTATCCAGCGCCACGATGCGGATGGACTCGCCCAGCAGAGCATGTTCCTTGCCGATGTAGCTGCCGAAGATGGACATGGCACCGATGCCAAGGCTCAGGGTGAAGAAAGCCTGATTCATGGCACCCACCAGCGTATTGACCACGCCGACCTCTTTCATGCGGGCAAAGTCCGGCACGAGATAGAAGCGCATGCCCTCCTTAGCGCCGGGCATGAACAGACTGTTGACGGCCAGAATGACCATGATGACGAGCAGAGCGATCATCATGACCTTGGTCACCCGCTCCAGACCATTCTGCAGGCCCTTGGCACAGACCAGGATGCCGAACGCCACCACGAAGATCATCCAGAACGCCATGATGCCGGGGCTTGCCAGCATCTCGCTGAAGGCATTTGATACCTGGTCTGTATTCAGACCGGCCAGCTTTCCGGTGGCAGTCATGTAAAAATAGTGCAGCATCCAGCCTGCAACGGTGGTGTAGAACATCATCAGCAGATAACAGCCGATGAGGGTGAAATAGCCGTGGATGTGCCACTTCTGGCCCGGCTTTTCCAGCGCCTGATAGGCGCGCACCGGGCTTTTGCGGCTGGCGCGGCCCACTGCAAACTCCATGGTCATAATGGGCAGGCCCAGAATGATGAGGAACAGCAGATAGAACAGCACGAAGGCACCGCCGCCGCCCTGCCCCGCCATATAGGGAAATTTCCAGACATTGCCGATGCCGATGGCACAGCCCGCCGAGAGCAGGATGAAGCCCAGCCGCGATTTTAGGGTCTCACGTTCCATGATAAAATGTTCTCCTCTGTAATCCATTTGCCCCGGTCTGCCTTTTGCAGCTTGCAGCCGGGCACAACAGAATTATTATATCACAGTTTTCCCCCATTGGGGAGGAGTCGCATGACGTTTCAGAAGAGAAAAAGATTCATTTTTGACCGTTCTAAAAGGAGCGGAATTTGATAGCATTCAGAACGTCAGCCGCATCTGATACCATGTCACGCCGCCGTGTGCAGACCCGGAAACGCCCTCGCTGACAAAGCCGAATCGGGCGTAATAATGCACCAGTTTGTCCTTGCAGGTGAGCACAAGGCCCTTTCTTCCCTGCTGTTTTGCCGCCGCAATGGCCGTTTCCAGCAATTGTCCAGCCAGGCCGCGCCGCCGGTATTCCGGCAGCGTGTTGACCCCAAAGATCATCTGCCATGCACCGTTTTCGTTGTGGAGCGAGGCATCTGCGTACATTGCATCGGTCAGGTCTGCCGCGTCCGTGACCATACCGTCCACAAAGGCTGCGAGTGTTTCGTCCTCCCACAAGAGCCAGAAATGATTTCCATAATACCGCAGCCGCTCGGCAAATTCTGCACGGGTCGCCGCCTCTGCCGCCGGGAAGCATTCTGCCTCCACTGCTGCAATGGCGTCGAGATCCTGCTCGACTGCGGTTCGAATCGTTTGTGCCATGGTTTCTCTCCCTTTCTCATGCTGTGCTGTCCGAGCCGTTTCCGGTCGGGCTTGCGGTGGTGATCGGCCATCCGCAGCCCGCGCTGAATGGCGGGACGTCGCAGCGGAACACATTATGACTGCTAAAATCATAGCATACGCCGCGCAACTTATCAAGGCCCGCTGGATGCACAAGCCCCCGCCAACACCTGCTGGCGGGGGCTTGTGATTGATTTTTGTGAAACGTTATTCGAGCTCGATAAGTTTATTTCTTTGTTAAACGAATTTGTTTAGCATGTCTGTCCTTGGATGTTCACTTTTCCATGAGATTGCCGTGGTAGATGCGGCTTGCTGATTTTTTAGTATCACGATAGTATCATTCAAACAATGACATTTGTATCCAGCATTTTCCTTCTGATGGTTCACTACAATTTAAAACACTCTTTAACTTGTCTAGGAACCCTCTTTGACCTCTAAATATTTTTACTCTTGCCTCTTCTACGTTAAACCATTCTGCCCTGTCATTTTCAGGGAACATTTGTAGGTGTCCAGATTTAGGTGGCCACTCCATCTCAAACAAATTACTTTTTACTTTAGTCGCATCAATTTCCATTTCCGCAGCGAAAATTGTAACCATTTTGCCACTTGGTTGTTTAATTGTACCTAAATCTATCAGTCCTCTATCAATCTCAATTCCTGTTTCTTCTCTAAATTCTCTTTTTGCTGCATCTATAATTGTTTCATTTTTTTCTTTTATCCCCTTCGGAATAGACCATGCCTCACGGTCTTTATTTATCCAGAACGGTCCTCCTGGATGCGCCAACATAACCTGTAAGACACCTTTATTATATCTGTATGGAAGTATTCCTCCACTATGTTCTGCCAAGCTTATCATCTCCATCTAGTGGCAATTCACTTAAATCTTTTCCATCTTTAATTAGCTTTTCGTAGCTTTGCTTTAATGTGTTAAAAAACTCACCTTCATTATTTACCAATTCAAAACCAAAACTTTTTCTCATTCCAACTTCATAAGGCTTTGTTTCGATTTGGATTGTTCCATTTTTGCTATCGCCATCTAGTATTATCGCGCTTCCAAATGGCAACGTTTGATGTACTCTTATAAGAAATCTGTCCTGTTCATTTTTTTCTAGTGAATTTTTAAAACCTTTCAACGTGGTTAGCGCACTAATCGTATTATTCTGTAACGCTTCAGTTGATTGTTTAAACAGCGGCATAATTGTTCTATAAAGTTCCTGATTAAAAGGATTCAGTAGCGAAATCGTTATCCTAAAGTTAGAGTTACCTTTTAATTTTCTTTCAAAAACTTTACAGATATCATCAAACTGAATTCCTGTAGACAATGTAACGCTTACCATGCAAATGCTTTCATGCGCTCTTTCTATATATTTATCAATAGAGGAAGCCTTCTCTCGATATTTGCTGTAGTCATCTCTACTAGAATAAAAAGCTCGCATTCCTACCGACGATATTTGTTCAAGTAACTCCTTAGATACAGTCGCCTGTTCTTTAGATTTTCCTTTTATAACTCTCCTAATTTCATTAACAGCAGGCCCTAAGGCAGCGTTTATATTCCCATCCCTTCTATTATTATCATATTTCAGCAGATTAATTCCAATCAAATCCGTAGGAATATGAATGTCACCATCATTATTGGGCATCACAATAAAGCAGTTCGATTGTCCTAATACTCCCATGAACATACCAAGTTCAAAGAGGACATTATCTCGCACTGCCTTTTCCTTTTCGCCCCGAATCACCAAATCATCGGCTGCCGAAAAAACAAAAATACCATAATCCATCCTTGACAACATTGTCAGTAAATCTTTCACCGTATATGAGGACGGCTCAAAAACGCCCTGATCCCATACCGTACATTCAGCATCGTACTGCAATAAGGTTTGAATTGCATATGCAACGTCTAGTCCTTCTACTGAGGAAGCGATAAACAACTCCGATTTCATTTTGTCCTCCCTTCGAAGCCAATTTTAAAGCCTTGTAGGTGTTTTTTTATATTATAATTGATTTTTTTCTAAAATCAAGCTCTTAAAAACATTCACTTACGCAATAACCCTTGACAATTTCAAGTGTCGTAACCTCCGCCAATCCCAAAGAACTTATCAAAGAAGCTCTTCAACTTATCGATTACACCCTGTTTTTTCTGTGCACGGCCACCGCCGCCAAAGCGGGAAACAGGAGGCATCAGCTTATCAATGTCAGTGCCCACGGTCTTGATCTCACCGTCACGGAACGCATTGGCCAGATACTTGCGCGTCTCCGGCTCCTTTAGCTTTTCCTCTTGGATGATCTTTGCAAGCTCTTTCTCCCGCTGTTCGGACACAAAGGTGTTCCACTCTGCCATCACGTCATCCACATCGTTGACACCTGCAATAAAGGTTTCAATCAGTTGCTTTTTGCTGCGCAGTTCCGGGCTGGCATCAATCGCCTTGCGAATCGTGATGAGCACTTCTTTATCATTGCAATGGGTGTCATGGTACTTTTTGACCAGCATCAGAATGTAGTCAATATTGATCTCGACCTGCCGAATCAGCTCCACCTCGAACACCACATCATCCGTGATGTCCTCTTTGGTTTCATCACGCTTCTTATTGCGCCATTCATCTCGCAAGTCCTGATAGCGGCCCAAGTAGTCCTGCAAATCCCGTTCCGAGATCAGCTCGTTGCCCTTGAAATCATCAAAGGAAGATAGCAGGTTCCGCATTCGCAGCAGTGCACCAAACAGCACGATAAAATTCTTCTGGTTCTGCTCTCCGACGATCTGCGGCTCTGTCAGCGGGAACTTCTGCGTCAGGTCATCGATCATGTCCGTATAGCCCTGATGGTATTTTCCCTGCTCATCCGTATAACCATGGTAATAGTCCGCGTATTTGCGCAGCAGAACGATGCCTCCCGCATTTTTATCTCCGAACAGCGAGATTGCCGCATCCACTCTCTTTTGCAGGTTGCGGAAGCAGACGATATTGCCAAAGGTCTTGATGCTGTTCAGGATACGGTTTGTCCGGCTGAACGCCTGAATCAGACCGTGCATCTTCAGGTTTTTGTCCACCCAAAGGGTGTTCAGCGTGGTGGCATCGAAGCCTGTCAGGAACATATTGACGACGATCAGCAGGTCAAGTTCCTTGTTCTTCATGCGGAGCGATACATCTTTGTAGTAATTCTGGAACCGTTCGCCATCGGTGGAGTAGTTCGTATGGAACATCTCGTTGTAATCCTGAATGGCGGCATCCAGAAAATCCCGACTGCTCTGGTCAAGGTTAGAGGTGTCCTCCGGGTTTTCCTCGTCCAGAATCCCGTCTGTTTCCGCTTCATTGGCTCCATAGCTGTAAATGGCAGCAATGCGCAGCCGCTTGGTTGGGTCTGCCGCCATCTGTTTTTTGAACTCCTGATAATACAGCTTTGCCATCGGCACAGATGCCACGCAGAAAATCGAATTAAACCCGCTGACGCGCTGTTTTTTCTTAATTTCCTCCACTGCGCCACGCTGGGCAGAGGCCACCTCTGCCACATTTGTCAGCAGATTAAACTCATACGATTTGTCTCCCCGATAGGTTTTCTGGTCGAAGTGGTCGAGGATGTACTTTGTCACCAGAGAAATACGCTTGGGTGCCATGAACGCCTTTTCCCGGTCGATATCCCAAACCTGTTTATCGTCCATGTCTGGCTCTGCGTCCATCGTTTTGATGTAATCCACACGGAACGGCAGCACATTCTTGTCGTTGATGGCATCCACGATGGTGTAGGTATGCAGTGGTAGAACCTTTTCGCCTTTTTCATTTGGTTCACCGCCAAACAACTGAGGCGTTGTCCTCATACCGGGTTTTCCGCTCGTACCTGCATTTGCTGCGTAAATCGGTGTTCCGGTAAAACCGAACAGGTAGTACTTTTTGAAGTTGTGAACGATAGCACCGTGCATATCACCGAACTGGCTGCGGTGGCACTCGTCAAAGATGATCACAACATGCTTCTGGTAGACCTCATGCCCCGGATTTTTCTTGATGAAGGTCGCCAGCTTTTGGATGGTGGTAATGATGATATGCGCTTCCGGGTTTTCCAACTGGCGTTTCAGAATCGTGGTGCTGGTGTTGGAGTTTGCCGCTCCCTTCTCGAAGCGGTCATACTCTTTCATAGTCTGGTAGTCCAAGTCCTTGCGGTCTACCACAAACAGCACCTTGTCGATGTAGGGCAGCTGCGATGCCAGCCGTGCCGTTTTGAAGGAGGTCAGCGTCTTGCCGGAGCCAGTGGTGTGCCAGATGTAGCCGCCGCCCTCGATGCTGCCATACTTTTTGTAGTTGTTGGCGATCTCGATGCGGTTCAATATCCTCTCGGTTGCCGTGATTTGATATGGGCGCATCACCATCAGCATCTTTTCTGAGGTAAAGATGCAGTACCGGGTCAGCACGCTCAGGATCGTGTGCTTTGCAAAGAATGTCCGGGTAAAGTCGATCAGATCCGTCAGCACGCGGTTGTTCGCATCAGCCCAGTAGGAGGTAAATTCAAAGCTATTGCTGGTCTTTTCCTTTTTCGTCTTGCCGTGTTTGGCATCCTTGATGGCATTGTAGCGGGTGCTGTTGGAGTAGTACTTGGTATTTGTGCCGTTGGAGATCACGAAAATCTGCGTATACTCGTACAAACCGCAGCCCGCCCAGAACGAATCCCGCTGGTAGCGGTTGATTTGGTTGAACGCCTCCCGGATGGCCACCCCGCGCCGCTTCAGTTCCACATGAACCAGCGGAAAGCCGTTGACCAGAATCGTCACATCGTAGCGATTATCATGCCGCGCACCGTCCGCCTGCTTCACCTCGTACTGGTTGATGACCTGCAGGCGGTTGTTGTGGATGTTCTTTTTGTCGATCAGTGTGATATTTTTGGAACTTCCATCATCCCGGTGCAATACCTGCACATTGTCTTCCTGAATCTTTCGGGTCTTTTCGGGAATATGCTCGTTGGGGTTGGCAATCACATCACTGAAAAACTGCTGCCATTCCGTATCGGAAAACTGGTAGTGATTCAGCTCTTCCAACTGACTGCGGAGGTTGGCAATCAGTTCATCCTCGGTATGTAGCGGCAGATAGGTGTAACCCTGCTCGCACAACAGCCGGATAAACTCTTTTTCCAACTCCGCCTCACTCTGGTAGCTGTCAGAGCGCACCTTGGAGGGTTCATAGGTGGCAACAACGGTATCCTCATTGGTAGCCGCAACGATATTGAAAAAGAACATTTCTATCACCTTATACTTTCAAGAACTCCATTTACCGCCTTAAAAAGTTCATATTGATCGTCCAACTGCTCAACAATTTTCAAGCCGTGCATCATATTACAACGAATTCTGTAAATTGACATTAGGCAACCAAGAACTATATACTCTTCTTTTTGAGCTAAAAAACCTTCCATCGCTTTTCTCTCTTCCGGCTCTGTTTTCGGTCTTTTAGCGTTATCCGGATATAATGCTGTCCTTACATATTCTTCAATCATCTGTTCAAACAAGAACCTTCTTTGCTCAAATACTTCTGCCAAATCTTTTTGACTCTGAAAATCAATTTTCACATACGGGGCAACCTTTTTAAGTTCTTTATAATTACATTCATTATGGCAAAATTCTTTTTCAAACCAGTTCCATAAAATCGCGAATTTTCCAATTTCCAAAACCGTTTGGTCTTTTAATTCAAAATCTCTAATTTTCATAATCTCTCCTTAAAGCTCAACAGCTTATCCCGATAATACTCATACTGCTTTTGTCTTGCTTCAATCTCTGCGGGTAGGCCGTTCGTCAAACCATTGCAAAGATCGTCCAGCTTTTTTAACACTTCAACAATCCGGCTCTGTTCCTGCAATGATGGGACCGGAATTCTTATTTTCTTTAGTTCTCCCATCGGTACACTCTGAACTGTTCCTCCTGCCGCCTTTTTCATGTACTCTTTTTTGATAAAGTCCGTCATCAAAATGTAACGTAAATACATTGGTTGAATCATGGTCTGGTTCGGCTTAATTGCATATACTCCCTCTTTGATGTTCCAGTTGGAAGGTTCTTTTTCAATTACAGCCGTTTCACCAATCGTTCCTGTGCCTGAAAACAGCACATCTCCTACTTCCAGATTGGAGCGGTTATTGCACAGTTTCCGGGCTTCATCATTCATTCGGTCAGTCTTTTCCGACGGTACAATTTTTCCGTCTTTCATTTCCCGAATCGTAATATAATAATTCGTTGCATCTTCTGTATTGAGCTTAAAGAATTTTCGTGGATTCAAGCCAGTATTTAGAGAAACAATCACATCACCAAGTTCCAACCATACACAGCCATAAACATACTGAACAAGCTTAATCAGTGCTCTGCTCTGCTCTGCTCTGCTCTGCTCTGCTCTGCTCTGCTCTGCTCTGCTCAAAATTGTGTTGCCATTTTCTGCAAATGTCAAGAGTTTATCACGGTAATACTCGTACTGCTTCTGCCGGGCTTCAATTTCAGCGGGCAAACCAATGTTGAGGTCGGAGCAGATTTTCTCAAAATTGTCTAGCACATTTACAATGCGGTCCTGGACATCAATGGGTGGAACAGGAATTTTATAGGCCAATACTTTCTGAAAATCCAGAGAATCAACTGTCCCTCCCTGCTTTTTGGTCGTTCTGCGAATGCTCTCTCCATATGCTTGCAACGCATGGGAAACATACCGAGAAGATATCCCTTCTTTTGTCACCAGAATTTTAATATCCTGATTTACCGTTGTTTCAAACGGAATATAAGTAACCGGGAACGTATGTCGCAAAATTCCAGAACGTGTAACGATTGCCACACTTCCAGCCGGATATACCGTCATCGATGCCTCATCAATCGCTGCATTCGTGATATGGTCAATCGTATCTGACAAAATCGGCTGCTTAACATCTTTTGAAGATACCCACGGAATCGTGCCACTCTCCCAATATTTCTTTTCAGCCATCGAGGGAGTTTTGCCGCCAGACCACTTTCCCAGATCAGCAATTTCAACCATCAACGCTTTCATTTCAGTCTTGTCTAACAACTTTTCTCGGTAAAAACTATACTGTGTCTTTCTGGCTGTAAGCTCCGCTGTAAGCTCCGCTGTAAGATTTGTGAAATTGTCTAGGATGCGGACAATTTCATGCTGAACTTCAATTGGCGGAAACGGTATTTCAAATTCCTCTGTCACAGGCAAAGAAATCTGTGGCAAGGATCCCATTCCTGAAGCAGCGTCACGAAATCTCTGCACATTGTTTTTTAGAACATAAAATAAGTACTTTACAGTCGTGGAATCAGATGTTGTGTATGCCCACATTTCATTCTTGAAGGTGAATGGCTTATCGTAGTAAACAACGTCAATCACGCCTCTTGACTGGACTAAAACTGCTGGAACCCTAATGATATTAGCATTCGGAATATCTTTCTCTTTCGCAGTTATTACAGTTTTGCCACCAGCAAAGACTTTTATTTCGCCTTCCGGGTTATTTATTTCTTTCATTCTTGCTGCGGTAATAGGTGTTCCTTTTAATCTTTGAAAAGCATTTTTAATTTTTACAGTTTCTACTCCATTTGAGCAGAACTCACAAATCAACTCGCCCAGCTTACTCATCTTTATTTTCCCCAGTCATCTCTTCTACCTCATTCCAACCAAGTTCATGAATTTTTTGAAGTATTTCTTCACTATTTCTTATCAGTTCCTCTTTATTTTTCACGTTGTCAAGAATTCCGATAACAAGACGACGAAATGCACTATACTTTTTCAGACTTGTCTCTTCGTCAGAATGACCATGAACAACTTCGCTCAACTCGCTGAATAATGTATATCCTTTTTCTGAGAACTCTTTCGGAACAATTTGACACTCTCCATCGATTTTCTCCAGTGCCTGTCTAAATGGAAGTTTCCCTCCATTTTTTCCCGTTAGCTTTATGCCTTCATTTTGTGCGACTTGATATGTAACGCCTTCCATGATCTCTCTTAAGTAAACAATCGCCCCTGCTCCCAAACCGTCTCTAAATGCTCTGTCAGCCTTATCAAGGAACTCTGTATACTTTCCATATTTTCCATATGAAATTAGCACATCATTCGGAAGTTTTTCTGTTCTCTTCAATACTCTCACCCACACTGCGGAATCAGCAATTTCATTTCTACTTTCTACGAGATACCAAACCGGGACTGTCACTGTACAGCGTGGGCACTTCAATACACAGTCAATACTTACTAATCGATTTGTAACGCCAACACATGCAATCTTGGCCTTGTCGCCAGTTGAAAACGTCAATTCGCTCTCACAATTTTTGCAGTAAAATGTTCGACAAACAACTCCTACATCCAACCTTTTCTGTTCACCATATGGAAGTTTCTTCTTTAAGAATCCATCAACCTGTTTGAACTCCAAATCTGGTTCTTTTGACAACACATCTGATAAACGCATCTTTTATGTCCTTACATCAGTTTTCACTATTTTCAGCCAAATACCTGTCAAAATCGCTCTGGTACAGCCGATCCTGCACCACACGGTACTTTTCAAACTCCGTTTCGGCGTGCATCTTTGCAAGCTGTGCCGAGATTTTGCCTGCATCCTTCAGCACTTCCAGATCATCCGCCTGCAAATAGATGTCCAGCCGCTTGGCCCAGTCCTCCATGGTCATGGGAATATGACGGCGGGCACGGTTCTCGGCAAGGTCGAGGTATGCCGAAACGATCAGCTCCATGGATTTCATTTCATCTTCAGTCAGGTAGTTTTTCGCCACCGAAACATCGCTCTTTTTGATTTTGCCATTGGGAGCATCCTTCCATGTGTGGAGCCCCATGTGCGGCTTTTCGGCATCGGCACGCTCATAGATCAGTTCTGCCGCTGTATGGCGATGCACGGCATAGTGCATCTTATTCTGCACCTTCGCAAAGAACTCTTTTGTGGTCAGCGCATTGCGGTCATAATCCAGCGAAGTAGCGTAAATGTCAGTGAGTTTCTGGTAGAAGTTGCGCTCCGAAATGCGAATCTCCCGGATACGCTCCAACTGCTCTTCAAAGTATTTCTTGGTCAGGACTGTGCCGCCGTTTTTCAGGCGCTCCTCATCCATTGCCCACCCCTTGATGGTGTACTGCTCCACGATCTGGTTCGCCCAGACACGAAACCGCACTGCCCGCTGGTTGTTCACCTTGAAGCCGACCGCAATAATCATTTGCAGATTATAGTGGTTCACGCTGCGAGTAACCTGTCGGCCACCCTCATTTTGAACTATTCGGAATTTCCGAATAGTTGCCGCTTCGTCCTGCTCATGGTCAGCATAAATCTTTTTGATATGCTCATTGATGGTCGGAAGCCCCACATCGTAAAGGGTCGCCATCATCTTTTGCGTCAGCCAGATGTTTTCATCCTCGTAGCGCATCTCAATGCTGTCCTTGTCCTCGCCCGTAGAGGCAACAAAGGTCAGGTATTCCGCCGCAGAAGAACGTACCAATGCAGAATCTTTCTTTTTGCTTTCCATCTCAGCCCTCGATTTCTGCCACGATCTGGTCAATAGCAGCCCGCAGTTCGTTTTCTCGTGCTACGATTTGCGCAATTTCAGCGTTCAGCTTCACAATGTCGATCTTCTCGCGGGTGTCCTTGGCTTCCACATAAGTGGAAACGGACAGATTGTAGTCATTTTCCTGCACCTCGGAATACTCCGCCAGATGGGAGAAGTGCGCTTCTTCTGCCCGCTGTGCAAAGGTGTCCACGATCTTATTGATGTTTTCCGGCGTGAGCTTGTTGTTGTTCGTCACCTTGACACACTCGCAAGAAGCGTCAATGAACAGCACTTTATTATCCGTTTTACCCTTTTTCAGCACCATGATGCAGGTGGCAATACTGGTGCCGAAGAACAGATTGCTCGGCAACTGGATGATGCAGTCAATGAAGTTGTTGTCCACCAGATACTTGCGGATCTTCTGCTCTGCGCCGCCACGGTACATGATGCCGGGAAAGCAGACGATTGCAGCCGTACCGTTGGAAGCCAGCCATGCCAGCGAGTGCATGATAAACGCTAAGTCCGCTTTGCTCTTCGGAGCCAGCACACCAGCCGGAGCAAAACGCGGGTCATTGATGAGCAGCGGATTCTCGTCACCGGCCCACTTGATGGAGTACGGCGGATTCGATACGATCAGCTCAAAGGGTTCATCATCCCAGTGCTGCGGATTTGTCAGCGTATCCTCACAGGCAATGTCGAATTTGTCAAATTCGATGTCGTGCAGGAACATATTGATGCGGCACAGGTTGTACGTTGTGATGTTGATTTCCTGCCCAAAGAAGCCGTTGCGGACAGCGTCCCGTCCCAGCACCTTTTCTGCCTTCAGCAGCAGCGAACCGGAACCGCAAGCAGGATCATAGACCTTGTTGATTTCCTTCTTGCCTACGGTACCCAGCCGGGTCAGCAGTTCCGAAACATCGGCAGGCGTAAAGAACTCGCCGCCGGACTTGCCCGCATTGCTGGCGTACATGGTCATCAGGTATTCATAGGCATCGCCAAAGGCATCAATGTCATGCTCTTTCACATCGCCAAGGTTCATATCTGCCACACCGTTCAGCAGTTTAACGAGCTTCTCATTGCGTTTGGCAACGGTCGCACCCAGCTTATTGCTGTTGACATCGTAATCATCGAACAACCCTGCAAACTGCCCCTCGGAGGAGCTGCCCTTTGCGGATTCCTCAATGTGCCGGAAGACTGTTTCCAGCGTTTCGTTGAGGTTTTCATCGCTGGCCGCTTTTGCCCGTACATTGCAGAACAACTCACTGGGCAGGATGAAGAACCCTTTTTCCTGTACCAGCCCTTCCCGTGCCTGCTCTGCCTCTGCATCAGGCATATCCTCATAGCGGAAGTCCGGGTTGCCTGCATCAATTTCGCCCTGATTGATATAGCTGGCAATGTTCTCCGAAATATAACGGTAGAACATCGTACCAAGAACGTAGCTCTTGAAATCCCATCCGTCCACTGCGCCGCGCAGATCATCCGCAATCGCCCAGATTGCACGGTGCAGCTCTTCGCGTTCCTGCTCTTTTTTGGTGTCTACCATTTTTATTTCCTCCATCAAATGCGGATTTCCGCATTGTTTTCTTTCATTTTATCGCAATTTTCAAAAATAGTGCCAATCAAAACAGCATCTTTGCGATATGCAGTTTGCGGATGTTGCTTGTGCATTAAAAACGCAAACTGCTATAACATAGTAAATGTACCACTATTGGTACACCATGGTGTTTTTCCCAAAAGGATATACTTTTCCTTTATACTATCCTAGTAAAGCGTACCACAGCTTTTCCGTGATTGCAAGCCGATAAATATTGCTATTGCATTTTTTGTCGAATTATCACTTATATGTACAGACCCCCGCCAACATTCGCTGACGGGGGTCTGCTATGCTTACAGCTCTACGCTGCTCTGTCTGCTCTTCTTTTGGCTCTTATCTGCGGTCTGCTCCTGCTCCCTCATAAGTCCAATGACCTGCTGCATCTTTTCGGCACCGAAATAGTTCCATACTCGCCTGAAATCACGTTTCATCGCATAGAGCTGAGAGTTTTCAGCCTCCACCTCTTTCAGCCGCTGGCTTAGATGATGGGTAGCCTTCTTCTCGTCCTGATAGAAGTGCAGATACTTATCCCGCTCGTCCTTGACCTCCCAGTACTTACGATGGAGGGCAAAGAGTACCTTCACCAGCTTCTGGATCAGCGGCATTGCCTTCTTCTCCCGGTAACTCTTGGCTGTCTCAAACGTGGCTGCTTCTGGCACCCATTCTTCTGGCCGCTGGGAGTATTGCGCTGACAGGTTTTCCAAACCTTCCATAATGGGAGCCAGCTTGTTCAGCTTCTGGCTCTGCTTCTGGTAGGTCAGCTCAGCTTCCTGCACCCGCTGTTCAGCGGCTTCTACGGCTGTCTGCGCTGTTTCCAGCTGTTCCTGCATCTCGGTCAGGTCGGTCTGGCACTCCTGCTTGGCAGCTTCCAGAGCCGCTACCTCTTTACTACGCTCCTGCTTTTTGAAGTCCAGCACAGACAGGTGCTCTTCGTGGGTGCCTTTCTGTTCCCACTCGATGCCGTGCCGCTCCATCACGGCAGCAAGCTGCTCTTTCTCGGCGTTGATCCACTGGTTCAGCTCGGATTCTCGCTTGGAGCCGCCTGCAAAGCCCAAGGCCCTCAGAGCCTGCTTCAGGGAGACCTTGGTGTCCAGTCCTTTGCCCTTCCAGCCGGACACATACGGCACGAAATCGATGTGCAGATGGGGTGTGGCTTCGTCCATGTGGAGGAACGCTCCGAACACCCGCAGTGTCGGGTTACGTTCTTGGAAGCCCTGCATATACTCGTCCAGCAGTTCCTTTGCCAGTGCGCCGTTCTCGGTCAAGACACCCATATCATCTTTGTTGCCGATCTGGACGATCAACTCATGGAAGAGCTTTTCCTGCTTGCCTGTCCGCAGGTGCTCATAGTAGTCGTTGATACAGCGGTCCTTGCGCTTCTGCTTGGCGTTGTAACGCTTCACTGCCTCGTCAAACAGTTCGTGGTACACCTTCTGAATCGGCTCATCACGGTACACGACATTCAGGCTGCTGCGCTTCGGGTCTACGTTTTCAGCGGTGAAACTTCTCCGGTTATGGTTGAGGGAGCCGGGACCCCGCATTGCGGAAATGGTTCTTTTCAATCGCACGTCCTTTCTCTGTGGAAGTAACTGGTGCCGGACACGGCATAGGCTTTGTTACTTTCGTCTAAAGTAACGCAAAAGCACTTTTGACAGACGTTCCGTCCATCAAAAGATGCCTTTGCGCCCTGCCGGGGGCTTTCGTCTGCGGACGAGGTTTCGCTGCACCTCACCGGTGCCCTGTCCAACACCACCTTCCTGCGTGATTGCATTCACAGGAGCGTGACACGCTCCTGTCCTCTGCCAATAGAGGAACTCACCAGCGGAAGCTTTCTGGCACGCCTCGTCTGTCCAGATACTCCTGCCGAGCCTGCTCCCGCTGTTCCTCGGTGGGTGCTGTCTTGTACTGGGCATACAGCTCATGCCGCAGCATCGCATCCAGTTTTTGCTCCAAGCCCTGTTCAATAACTTCTTCGTACTCATTTTCGCCGCTCAAATGATAATGCAGCAAGGCGACGAAAAGTTCCTGCGAAATCTGCACATTTTTCATCGTTATCACCATCCCGTGTCGGTTGTGTCGATTGTGACGGTATTTTACATAGTAGCAAAAATACCGTCACAACCGTCACGAATCGTCACGCCCCAGAATTTTCCAGCGTTAATTTGACCACCCTGCCCTCATGGGTGCGCCTGCTTTCGTACCGAATCCCATAGTCGTTGTAGAGCCTGTCGGCACTCACATTCAGCTTCCGGGTCAGGATGTTTGCCTGTATGCTCACACCCGGCAGACGTTCCAGCAGTTCCGTGGGCGCACCGCTCCACTCCGGCTGTTCCGGGGTGAGCATCTTTGCCACCGCTTCCAGAAGCGGGTCGGGCGGCAGCTTCCAAAGTTCCGTTTCGGCTCCTTGGAACTCCCACACGCAGCGTTCCCGGTCAAACTCCAATGTCAGCTCCTGATCCGGCTGGTCACGCCCCACGATGTCCAGTTGTGCGGTGTTGTCCGTGCGCCGCTTCTTCTGCATGATGAACGCGCCATCCGCTGCACCCAACAGACCGTTGGTGCCGGAGATCATATCAAAGCTGTCCTCGGCTTCCATCTTCCGGGTGTGATGAACCACCAGCAGGCAGATGCCGTACCTGTCGCTGAAAGTTTTCAGTTTGGTCACGATCTCGTAGTCGCTGGCGTAGCTGTATCGGTCACCGCCGATCTCCCGCACCTTCTGCAGGGTGTCGATGATGATGAGCCGTACATCCGGGTGCTCCCGGATGAATCCTTCCAACTGCTGGTCAAGTCCCTCGCTCACGGACTTAGCTTGCGTTGCGAAGTAGAGATTGCTGGTCTCCTCTACCCCGAACATCCGGGAGAGCCGCCGCTGCAGCCGGGCGTAATCGTCCTCCAATGCAAGGTAGAGGACGGTGCCCTGATGCACCTCGTACTCCCACAGCGGAAGCCCCATCGCCACATGGTAGGCAAGCTGCCCCATGAAGAAGGACTTACCCACCTTGGGCGCACCTACAAAGAGGTAGGTGCCGCTGTACAGCAGGTCGTTCACGATGGGTCTCCGGGGTGGATATACCGTGTCGTACAGTTCGGTCATTGATACCGTATTCAGCCCGAAATTGTTTGACTTTTTCGCGGCTTGCAGATTGATTTGCTTGTCCGAATTTGTTATAATATTGGTGGTAATTTTATCAGACGACTGTACCGCATCTGCGCCAACAGATGCACCCGGTACGGTCGTTTTTCTATTGTCTGTCATTCGCATTCCTCCTTAAGTCCGTTCAACGTCAGAGCCACCATTTGCAGGGTCTCCAGCAAGTCCGGCGGGACTTCTTCATCCACGGCCAGCCGCTGCAATTCCTGATAGATCAGCTCCATCTGGCCTCGTAGGGCTTTGTAGACCCTTGGGTTGCCTACCACAGTGATCTCCCGGTCGGTCAGGCGGCGAATGATATACTCCTGTTTGGTCAGCCCAGAGAGCTTTACTTTGGCTTCCAGAACCTCGTCCTCTTCCGGGGACATTCGGAAGGCTACCACCTTGTTCCGCCAGCGGCCTTGCTGGTCGAGTACTCGTTCCATCTTCATCCCTCCCTTCGCTCCATGTCCAGCTTCTGCGCCATCTCCTGCTGCTTTGAGGGGAAGAGATGGGCGTACTTATAGGTGATGTCCACGCTCTCATGCCCCACCCGGTCTGCGATTGCCAGCGCCGAGAAGCCCATCTCGATCAGCAGCGATACATGGGAGTGCCGCAGGTCGTGGATTCGGATGCGCTTCGCCCCGGCTTCCTTGGCTCCCCTGTCCATCTCGTGGTGCAGGTAGTTCTTGGTCACCTCAAAGATCCGCTGGTCTGGCTGAACTTTGTAGAGGGATTTCAGATAGTCTCTGATCTCGTCCGTCAGAAACTGCGGCATCTGGATGACACGGACGCTCTTGGGTGTTTTCGGGTCGGTGATCACATCCCGGCCTTTCAGCCTTTGATAGGATTTGGTGATGGAGAGCAGCCCCTTGTCCAAGTCGAAGTCTGCCGGAGTCAGAGCCAGCAGCTCGCCCTCCCGGATGCCACACCAGTAGAGCACTTCAAACGCATAGTAGGATTGCGGCTTGTCCATCATGACTTCTGCGAATTTGAGGTACTCTTCTTTTGTCCAGAAGAGCATCTCCTTGTGCTTTTCCGACCCCATGCACCCGGCTGTGGATGCTGCGTTTGATTTCAGCCCGTAGAAACGGACGGCGTGGTTCAGAATGGCACTGAGCTGTCCATGGAGCGTCTTGAGGTAGGTCGGCGAGTAGGCCTTGCCGTTTTTGTCCCGGTAGTTCAGCATCTCGTTCTGCCATGCGATCACATCCCGTGGCTTTATCTCGCTGAGCCGCTTTTCTTTGAAATACGGTAAGATTTTCGTTCGGATGATGTGCTCTTTGGTAGACCAGGTGTTTTCCCGGAGTCGCTTTTTCTTGTCCGTGATATAAATTTCCACAAAGGCTTCAAAGGTCATGGTCAGGTCTGCTGCCTGCTGAGGAAGGAACTCCCGCTCCCACGTCAGAGCGTCCTTCTTGGTGGCAAACCCCCGTTTCAGCTTCTTCTGCTTCACACCTTGCCAGTTCTCAAAGTAGAAGGAAGCGTACCATGTGCCCTGTTTGCTGTCCTTGTAGGCTGGCATCCTATCACTCCTCTCCTGCCCCGTAGATTTTCTCCTGATAGTACCTCCTGCTCACCCGGCCTCCCACGGTCGTGTAGCCCTTGGCTCTCAGTTCTTCGTTCCACTGGGCGATCATCTTGTACGCCAGACCCTGCGAGATGTCCAGCTCCTTTGCCAGCTCGTCTGCCTTGATAAAAATGCTGTTTGCCATTTTTTGTCCTTTCTTTGTCGGTTTCGTTTCGGTGCCGCTTCATCCACGCTGACTTCCGGCAGGCATATCCCCTTTGCGGTGCTGTGCCGTCCCCTTGCGGAGCGCTCGCTTCCTTTCGGAAGGTCTTGGCGGTTTTGGTCAGTTTGGCGGTCATTCAATTTTACTAAGCATTTTTGCTTATCTTTTTGTGCTCTCATTATACTAAACACATTCCGTTAAGTCAAGAGGCTTTCGGGTAAAATATTAAACTTTTTTGTTTATTTTCTATTGCACCTCCTGTTTTTCTGTGCTATACTGGGTTCAACAAATATGTTTAAGTCAGGAGGCAATCGCATGGCAGTCGGTGACCGCATCAAACGTGCCCGCAACCTCCGAGGTATGACCCAGAAAGAACTGGGCATTGCCATCGGGTTTGAGGAGAAGAGCGCAGATATCCGCATCGCACAATACGAAAGCAACACCCGCACTCCCAAGGAAGAGCTGCTCCGCAAGATTGCGGAGGTACTGGACGTGAACTACCGTTCCCTCTATGAGCCGACTCTGTACGCTGCAGAGGATGTGATGTACACCCTGTTCGAGCTGGATGAGCACTATCCCGGCACCCGGCTCTACGAGGTCACAGACACCACCGACCCGGATTTCCCGGAAAAGCACATGGCAGTCAGTTTCCGCTATCGCCTGCTGGATGAGTTCTTAAAGGAGTGGCAGCTCCGTAAGAAGCAGCTCCGGGAGGGCGAGATCACCAAGGAAGAGTATCTGGAATGGAAGCTCAACTGGCCTCAGACCGCCGACGGCTGCGGCCGGTACGAGCCGAAGAAAAAGTGGCGTAAAGAATAAAAGACACAAAAATGCCCTCTGAAAAACTTACCGTTTCTCAGAGGGCATTCTCATGTCTCTCTTTATGAATAATCGCCTGATAGTATCAAAGCAGTATCAGAAAGCCTTTCGGCTCTCAAAATATTGCATTTCATCAGCACTTTTCAGGGTTTGCAGATTACTCGAGCTCGATCGTGGCGGGCGGCTTACCGGTGCAATCGTAGAACACGCGGTTGACATGCTTGACCTCATTCACGATGCGGCTGGTGACAGTGCCCAGGACATCCCAGGGCATGTTATAGCTTTCAGCGGTCATGAAGTCGGTGGTGGTGACAGCGCGCAGAGCCACAGCGTAGTCATACGTGCGCTCGTCACCCATAACACCGACGCTGCGCATGTTGGTCAGAGCTGCGTAATACTGGTTGATCTCCTTGTCCAGGCCAGCCTTCGCGATCTCCTCACGCCAGATGGCGTCTGCGTCCTGCACGATGGCGACCTTTTCGGGGGTCACTTCGCCGATGATACGGATGCCCAGACCGGGGCCGGGGAACGGCTGACGGCTGACCAGATACTCCGGCAGGCCCAGCTCACGGCCGACCTGACGGACCTCGTCCTTGAACAGGTTGCGCAGAGGCTCGACCAGTTCCTTGAAGTCCACCGTGTCGGGCAGGCCGCCGACATTGTGGTGGCTCTTGATGACGGTGGACTCACCGCCCAGACCGCTCTCGACAACGTCGGGATAGATGGTGCCCTGTGCCAGGAAATCCACCTTGCCGATCTTCTTGGCCTCTTCCTCGAAGACACGGATGAACTCCTCGCCGATAATCTTGCGCTTGCGTTCCGGCTCGGTGACGCCTGCCAGCTTGCCAAAATAACGCTCACGGGCATCCACGCAGACGAAGTTGATATCAAAGTTGGGGTTGCCGGGGCCGAAGACGGCGCAGACCTCTTCCTTTTCGTTCTTGCGGAGCAGGCCGTGATCCACGAAAACGCAGGTCAGCTGCTTGCCGACCGCCTTGGCCAGCATAGCTGCCAGGACCGAGGAATCCACGCCGCCGGACAGGGCGCACAGCACCTTGCCGTCACCGATCTCTTCCCGCAGTGCCTTGACGTTGTTCTCCACGAAAGAGTCCATCTTCCAGTCGCCCGTGCAGCCGCAGACGTTGTACACGAAGTTGTGCAGCATCTTCTTGCCCTCGGCGGTGTGCAGGACTTCCGGATGGAACTGGACGGCATACAGGCCCTTCTCTGCATTTTCCGCAGCGGCCACCGGGCAGTTCACCGTATGCGCCGTGATTTGGAAACCGGGTGCTGCCTTCTCGATGTAGTCGTTGTGGCTCATCCAGCAGATGGTGGAGGGCTGAACATCCGCAAACATCTTGCTGGAATTGTCCACGAAGACCTCCGTTTTGCCGTATTCACGCTCCGGTGCACGGCAGACATGACCGCCCAGCAGGTGCATCATCAGCTGGCTGCCGTAGCAGATGCCCAGGATGGGCACACCCCAGTTGAAGATCTCCGGGTCGATCGTCGGGGAATCCTCCAGATAGACGCTGTTGGGGCCGCCGGTGAAGATGATGCCCTTCGGGTTCTTGGCCTTGATCAGTGCCAGATCCGTCTTGTAGGAATAGATTTCACAGTAGACATTGTTCTCGCGGACGCGGCGGGCGATCAGCTGGTTGTACTGGCCGCCGAAATCCAGAACGATCACGGTTTCGTGCTGCATGATATTCTCCTCCCTGTTGCAGGTGTGCTTTTATAGATAAGAACAGTATAGCACATTTCACAACCAAAATCGACATCTTTTGTGGATTTGACCGGATTTATTTTTTTCGAATTGGGTGCCGCAGGACTGTCTTGCACTTTTCCGGAGCCGTGCGGCGAGGGTCGGAGAGATAGATCTCATGGTGGCGTCGGGCTGCAAAGTCAACCTCATATCCCTGCACCTCCGCAAAGGCGTCCATCTGGCGCAGTGTTTCCGGCTCACTGTCGTATGGACCAAGGTGCAGACACTGAACACAAAGCCCCTCGTCATAATGGAAGAATTCCGCCTTCGAGAAATCCTTCCGTTTTTTAGCGGTCGCTTCCTGCACAGCCCAGTCAAACTCAGCTTTCGTCACGAACTCCGGCAGGCGGATCATCGACGTCCACTCGAATGTCTCCTTGTGGGCGTAGTCCACCCCATCAACGCCTGCCTGATGCCACAGGCCCTCCAGCGGCGGAACGACATATTCGAAGTAACCGTCGATCTTATGGCTCCCCTTATAGCTCATCTTGATGGTAAAAGCAATGCCGTACAGCAGCTCCATCGCTGCCTGGTATTCACCATCCGGCTCATTGGGGTCGCCTTTTCCCTGCACCGCCACAAAATTCATGGGCGGGATGGTCACAAGCGTTGGTTGCTTCGACGGCAGGTAAAATTCCTTGTATTCTTTCTTATAATCAAAGGCCATCGTTTACACCCTCCGGCGATTTATTCTGTTTCAAGTGTATCACAACAACCAAAATTTGTAAAGCTGATTTTTATCAAAACGAAAAAGCCCTTCTGCGCCTGTCGCAGAAGGGCTGGTATAAACAAAAAGAGCGTTCCCACTCTCCGGAATGGGAACGCTCTTTGTAAGTTTAACCTTATGCCTTAGAACAGGCGCGAAGGGTCAAAATCACTCAATGATCTTGCCGACAACGCCGGAACCAACGGTACGGCCACCCTCACGGATAGCGAAACGCAGGCCCTCTTCCATAGCAACGGGGGTCAGCAGCTCAACGTGCATCATGACGTTATCGCCAGGCATGCACATCTCGGTGCCTTCCGGCAGGGTGATGATGCCGGTCACGTCGGTGGTACGGAAGTAGAACTGAGGACGATAGTTGGAGAAGAACGGGGTGTGACGGCCGCCTTCGTCCTTGGTCAGAACGTAGACCTGAGCCTCGAAGACCTTGTGGGGATGGACAGTGCCGGGCTTAGCCAGAACCTGGCCACGCTCGATCTGGGTACGGTCAACACCACGCAGCAGAGCGCCGATGTTATCGCCAGCCTCAGCGAAGTCCAGAGACTTACGGAACATCTCCAGGCCGGTGATGGTGGTGCTCAGGCGATCGGGCTTGATGCCGACGATCTCCATAGCGTCGCCAACCTTGGCAACACCACGCTCAACACGGCCGGTAGCAACGGTACCACGGCCAGAAATGGTCATGACATCCTCGATGGGCATCAGGAAGGGCTTGTCCTCCTCACGATCCGGGTTGGGGATGTAGGAGTCAACAGCGTCCATCAGCTCCTTGATGCAAGCATACTCGGGTGCATCAGGATCCTTGGAGGTGGACTCCAGAGCCTTCAGAGCGGAGCCACGGATGATGGGGGTGTCGTCGCCGGGGAAGTCGTACTCGCTCAGCAGCTCACGGATCTCCATCTCGACCAGATCCAGCAGCTCCTCGTCGTCGACCATATCGCACTTGTTCATGAAAACAACGATATAGGGCACGCCGACCTGACGAGCCAGCAGGATGTGCTCACGGGTCTGGGGCATGGGACCATCGGTAGCAGCAACGACCAGGATAGCGCCGTCCATCTGAGCAGCACCAGTGATCATGTTCTTGACGTAGTCAGCATGGCCCGGGCAGTCAACGTGAGCATAGTGACGAGCGTCAGTCTGATACTCAACGTGAGCGGAGTTGATCGTGATACCACGAGCGCGCTCCTCGGGAGCCTTATCGATGTTGGCATAATCCATGAAGTCTGCGTCGCCCTTCAGTGCCAGATACTTGGTGATCGCAGCGGTCAGAGTGGTCTTGCCGTGGTCAACGTGACCGATGGTGCCGATGTTAACATGCGGCTTAGAACGGTCAAATTTTGCCTTTTCAGCCATTGGAATATCCTCCCTTTATAATCGGATTGAATTTGGTTACAACAGTCCTGCAAACACAGAATTGCATTGCAAAACTATTCTACTAGATTCAGCCTGTAAAATCAAGTGTTTTTACAGGAAATTTTGCCGGAGCTACACCACCCCGGCAAAATTCTCTTTTAATTTAAGGCAATCAAGCCTTGGTACGGCCAGCAATGATCTGGTCGGCAATGTTCTTGGGCACCGGCTCGTAGTGAGACGGCTCCATGACATACTGACCACGGCCCTGGGTCTTGGAACGCAGGTCGGTTGCGTAGCCGAACATCTGAGCCAGAGGAACGAAAGCGTTAACACGCTGCGTGCCTGCCATTGCCTCCATGCCCTGAATCTGGCCGCGGCGAGCATTCAGGTCGCCGATGACATCGCCCAGATACTCATCGGGAACGATGACAGCAACCTTCATGATAGGCTCGGTGATGATGGGATCAGCCTTGCGCATAGCATCCTTGAACGCCATAGAACCAGCGATGGAGAAGGCCATTTCAGAGGAGTCGACCTCGTGATAAGAACCATCCCACAGGGTGACCTTGACGTCAACGACAGGATAGCCAGCCAGAACACCGGACTTCATAGCACCCTGGATACCGTTGTCGATAGCCGGGATGTATTCCTTCG
>OHYR01000111.1_pt1 | contig 22965 bp, 17 predicted proteins | sample 1580241 | NCBI WGS metagenome assembly OHYR01 (sample SAMEA3882533, study PRJEB24775) | human gut metagenome | biome: human-associated habitat; feature: intestine environment; material: feces | place: Netherlands | collected 2009/2010
CACTGCTCATGGCTCGGGGTGTTCACCTCCAACGTCAGCTTGCGGTTCAACCAGATGCAACGCTTGCACTGATAGGCATCACAATGACGACAGATGGGTGCATGATCAAGCCTATAGAGCTGCGGATTCCTCACATCCAGTCCATTGTGCAGACTTCCCACCGAATATCCGTCTTCCGAAAGATAGAAGGCTGGACACACATAGAAGTTGCCATTTGGAGCCAAGGTGAGGCATGTATCCCCTGCCCCACAGTTGTTCATCCCATCAAGCATCATACGGTCAGTGAGCAAATTGAGTTGCGGTGATTTACCATCCACATAAAGACTCGCGACAGACTTATTGATTTCCTGAAGCCATAATTTGTAAGCGTCAAAATCTGCATTAGAAAAACGTTCTAAGTCCGTTATAACAATATTCAAACGAGCCACCTTATTTAATATGGTCACAATAAGGGAAGACTGGGCGAACAAAGAATCTTTGTCTATTCTCAAGACATAAGAAGAGGCATACTTCGCGCCTTTTCTTACGAGTAGTTCAGCCTCTTCCATACCATCCAACACCACAACATCCGCACCATCAGATACGACCAAAGGCTTTATCTTTACATGGTCAATGCACTCTATCGCCGCCTCATATTCCGCAGGGAGAGGGTAAGAGGGATAGACAAACTGCACATTGATGTTTTCCTTCATCGCATAGAGAATGCCTGCCTTCAAGGTATCCAAAGGCATCAGCCTACGCTCCTGTTTTTTGTTCGGATAATGGCAGAATGACACCGAGGTATCATCCAATAATATCACAATGTATTCTATCATACTTTCTCTATTTTACGATAAAGTTTGTTCCAATAATAGTTGTTGGCGTGTACCCTTGCCTTGTGCATCTTGCAGATGGCTGTGGCACGCTGGTAGATGGTCGGTGTATCGGCGGCATCATAGTTCTCTCCCTGACACCAGGCACAGCCTTCAGCCACTTCACAATCGATGCACTCTTGTGTGGACTGCGTACAACGGTCCAAAGTCAAGAAAGGTCTGAGTTTATTCTGATCAATGCCATCATGAATATTACCGACAATCCATGCTTTCTTGCTACGTAGAGAATACTGGGCAAATCGGGTGCATGGATAGAAGTTACCCTCCGCATCCACGGCGAGCATTCTACCAGCTCCGCACCAGTTTTGGTTTTGCAAGTGGCAGTCCATCGGCTTGCCCATGTGTTCAGTAAAGAACGAGCAGGCATAGTCTTCGTAATAGCCATCATCGATTATCGCATCCGCCAACAGCATGAGCTGTTCCTCGAAGAGTTTGTCATCCCCTTCTTCCCATACATTCTCAAACACGCAGTTGATATTCACCTCATGAATACCCAACGAATAGAGATGCAACACACTATCCTTGATATAAGGAATGTCGGCACTGCTGATAGTCACCTTGGTACTCGCATTAGGAAACTGTTCAAGCCACAAAGGGATATTCTTTACCACATCCTCATAAGACCCTCTTTCTTCCTCAGGCTTGGGCATGATGCCTTTCTCCATATCCCGAGTCTTCCAAATACGATTGAGATCATGTTTCTGCTTGGTACCATCGATAGTGATTCCGATGGAGAGATGTTGTCGGTTCTTTTGGATAAATCGCTGTACTTTCTCTGTTCCGTAATTGATGCCATTTGTAGAGAAAGAGAAGCGATAGGAGTTGAACCAATGATGGTTTCTGCGGAACATCTCCACCTTGAGATAGTCGCATATCTTGTCGATAAGGTCTATCTCCAGAAAGGGTTCGCCGCCTAAAAAGTCCCATATCACGCTCTCCTCCTTCATCTCGTCCTCATGGTCAAGCACATAGTCAATGGCTTGCTTAGCAACCTCCCAGGACATTCTCTCTTTCGTGTTCTTTCCCACGAGGTAGCAGTATTTACAAGCCAATTGACAATCCTTGGTGACGATGAAGGTGATATTCTTGGCAATGCCCGATTGCCATTCACTGCGACTTGTTCTGATCTTTTCCATTTACTATTAATAACTAACAAATACAACACCGCCAGAACAACCATTAGAGCATCCTAATCCACAGCTTCCACGGCAAGTTCCTGTACAGTCACCACGGCAATTACCGCTACAACCACGGCCGCAACCTCCTGTACAAGTTGATAAGCAGTTATTGCCACAATTATATATACATTCGTTGCTGCAACTCTGTTGACAAGTCTGTGAACACATAATTCCACAATCTGACTGACATGTACTCGCACAACCTTGTCCACAACCACTACCACAAGATGTAGTACATGTTGTCTGACAACCACCTTGACATCCTTTACAGCCAGACTTACAACCATTTGTACAAGATGTAGTACATAATCCATAACATGAGCCATTACAAGTCTGCGATGCTAATTGTTCTTCATCACTACCCCAAACCACAGATGAAGGCAGAATCAAGCAACCTAAAATTGGCAACACTCGTTTTGTTGCGTTTTTAAGAAATGCTCTTCTATTCATATTTTCCTTTTTCATGTCCGATACTAATCAAAACTAAAACCAAAACCTACATTTTCCCACCAAAGATTATATGTTCCAATCTTATCACCTTTAGTGGGAGAAATTTTTATCGTTACTATTTTCTTCACCTTAATTACAGGTCTTGTATCAGAATAATTATATTCTATCCACTGCCAATTCTTTTTAAATATATCGTAAGCGGTTGGATAATCATCACAAATATAGTATTCTATTGTTCCTGTGAACTCCAGCCATTGCTTGTTTTTAAACATCACTTTTCTCTGCTTCTTATCTGGTAACGTTTCAGGATTATCAATAGTTATACGAAATAGATAATTATGAACACTACCGCCATTTGCATTATATATCACAAAATCGTGCCAATTACCAGATGCCCTTGCAAAATAACGAGGGCTCCATTCTGACCATAAGCCATCATAAAAATAACTCCAACTAATAGCCTTTACAGCAACCGACATAAGAACCAACCCCAATATGACAATTAATCTTTTCATGTTCTATCATTTTATATTGTTCATCGTCACACTATTTTTAAGCTTACCAAGATTTTTCAAGTCATTGAAAGCTGTAGCCAAAATATTAATTCTATCGTGAAACACTCGATATTCCTCATCTGTTTGATGAGTCATATAGATATTACAAATCCATTCTACTACTTCACTTGGAGGCAAAGAATTGATTGCACACTGATACAAATATTCAAGAACCTTTCGGTAACTTCCTGCATTTCCAAAAGGATCTCCGTTAGTATAAGAAACATGCTCTACTTCATCTACTAACGCTTGTTTTGCTGTTTCAACACTTTTCACCATATTACTAATTATTTATTACACATTGCACCTATTAATGCTACCAACCCATAATATCCACACGGTATCTCATATCACGATACACTTTATCACCTTCTGTCTTTATATACACAGAATATCTCTGTATTCCACCTGGTGATAGACTCACTATTCCTTCAGAATCAGAATCATGACGTTCTACATAATTACACTCACCAATGACGTGAAAGTTACATTTATTTGCATACTGTCCTTCCTTAAATTCTGCACTCTTAAGAGAAAAACTATTCAAATGAAGTTTCTTGCTTCCTCGATAATAATCAAAGAGTTCCATTTCACGTAGCAACTGGAGCAAATCTTTCTTTAATATATCTTCATCTACTTTCATATACTACTTATTATTTAATTCACTATCATTTATTATTTGTTTCAAAAGGCCAAAAACGCACCTGTTTGCCAAACTGCAAATACTAGCGAATCGCCTAGATTTTGATTCATATTTAACCTTTTCTACTATATTGCATGTACGTCGGAATTATGATAGAACACTATTCATAGTTGAATCCATTGTATGGCATGCTTAAACTACCCTCCTCACGTGGCTCCTCGTGCTTTTAAAAAGTTTAACCACCCATACACAAAAAAGAAACGTGGAGCCAGTCCGTCACTCGTTCCACTGTGTGAGGCTTCTCGCATTGCCCGATAAGTCGAAACGAGCAACGCTGAAAGCCCCACGTAAATGTATATATAATCATCCCACAAGATACAATCCATCCATAGAAATGGATACTGCATCTTGAAAGGAATGTATATAATACACCCAAGGGGCGTTCCCGTTGCTTTGTTCTTGACTTATCGTTGAACTTTGCGAGAATTCCACACAGTCAAAACCAAAGCGTACAGTTACGCCTTTTATGTATATGTGTCTCCCTAAGCATCCCACCCACGAGGGCTTTCAGCAAGGGCTTGACGATGCAAAGATAGTAAAAGTTTTGGTTTCCACAAACTTTTTAACCATATTTTTGCACTTTACCAATAAAAAAGCGTATCTTTGCACTCATCATACATAAAACAAGGCATAATTATGAAGCAGATGGAGCACTCATATAAAGGAGAAGAGAAGTTTCTCGTAAATGATTTGAAGACAATAGTCAGCAAAGCAAGGAGCAAAGCTTTCGCTGCCGTCAATTATTCTCTGGTGGAAAGAAACTGGAGAATAGGGAAACGTATTGTGGAAGAGGAGCAGAACGGAGAAGCAAGGGCTGAGTATGGAAAGCATATTAATGAGGTGGCATCCGCTGCACTTACAGAGGAATTTGGGAAAGGGTTCTCTGAGACAAACCTCATAAATTTCAAGAAGTTCTTCCTATTATTCAAAGAATTAGAAATTCATCAGACAGTGTCTGAGGAATTCAGAAAGCAAGTATTACATTTACTTCCTTGGTCTCATTACGAGCGACTTATTCGCATCGAAGACAAACGAGCAAGGGATTGGTATGCAAAGGAAGCTTTCGAGCAAGGTTGGAGCTACCGCACATTGAGTCGTAACATCAATACCTTGTACTATGAGCGCCTCCTTATATCAAAAGACAAAGCACCTGTAGAGAAAGAGATGAAAGAGAAAACAAATGAATTCCAGCAAGATAAACTGGAATACATCAAATCTCCTGTAGTCATGGAGTTTTTGGGATTACCTTCCGACTCTTCTCTCAAAGAATCGAAATTGGAATCTGCCATCATAGATAATTTAGAGAAGTTCTTGATGGAAATGGGGAAAGGCTATGCCCTTGTAGCTCGCCAGCAGCATATCCGAACGGAAGAGAACGACTACTACATCGACTTGGTATTCTATAATTATCTTATCAAGAGTTTTATCCTTGTAGATTTAAAGGTCAACCGCATCACCTATCAGGATGTCGGTCAAATGGACATGTATTTGCAGATGTACGACAAGATGAAAAAAGGACCAGACGACAACCCTACCATCGGCATCATTCTTTGTACCGAGACCGATTCGGATGTGGCACGATACTCTACCCTCGCAAAAAACGACCAGATGTTCGCTGCAAAATACAAGCTTTACCTGCCAGACAAAGAAGACTTGAGAAGAGAAATCGAACGACAGAAGGAACTGTATCTAATGGCTCATCCTGAAGAAAACGATAAAGAGTAATTCTTCTGGCAGTATCAGAATAATTAGAAGGAACCATTACAAAAAGGTCAGACGCTGTCTGACCTTTTTGTATCTCATTTCCGTATAACCATCCATTTATCTATAAAATCATCACTTTTTCTTGCATAAAGTTTGCAATTTCCAATATTTATGCTTACCTTTGCCGTTGTTAAGAGGGAACTCATAACACATTACCAAATATCTTATCATCAAATAAGAAAGGAAATAGCAAATGGAACTGAAAGAGACTTTCCAAAAAGTGAAGGCAGCCAGCAAGACACTAGGCTTGCTCAGCGACGAACAACGTAATGAAATCCTGCAGGCGGTGGCTGATGCTATCATCGCAGAGACTCCTGCGCTCCTTGCAGCTAACGCAGAAGACCTGGCTAAGATGGACAAAACGAACCCGCTCTATGACCGACTGCAGCTCACAGAGCAGCGACTCGTGGATATCGCTTCGGATATGAGACACGTAAGTACCCTGCCCTCACCGCTCGGAAGAGTTCTCAAAGACAAAACACTCGAAAATGGTTTGCACCTGCAGCGGGTTGCCGTTCCATTCGGAGTCATCGGTATGATTTACGAGGCTCGTCCTAACGTAACCTACGATGTTTTTTCTCTCTGTTTCAAGAGTGGAAATGCTTGCGTACTGAAAGGTGGAAGGGATGCAAACGCCTCTAACTCTGCGGGTGTTGAACTTATCCACAGGGTGTTGATAAAGTATGGCATAGATCCAAACGTATGTACGCTCCTCCCTGCTACCCATGAGGCTACCGGCGAAATGCTGAATGCAGTGGGCTATATCGACCTCTGTATTCCTCGTGGCGGAAAGAAGCTCATCAACTTCGTTCGTGATACCGCCAAGGTACCGGTTATCGAGACCGGAGCCGGCGTGGTACATTGTTACTTCGACAAGGATGGCGATCTGGAGATGGGCAAGCGCATCATCACCAATGCCAAATGCAGAAGAGTGAGCGTATGCAATGCACTCGACTGTCTGCTGATTCATGAAAGCAGATTAAGCGACCTCCCTGCTCTCTGCGAGGGTCTCGCCGAGAAACAGACCAAGATTCATGCGGATACCAAGGCTTACGAAGCTTTAAAGGGACACTATCCTGATACCTTATTATATAAGGCAGAGGAAAGCGAGGCGAAGATGCGAGAAGAAGACTTACTGACTGCGGATTGCAAATCCGTAGTCACAAAAGAGAAATCCGCAGACTCAACAGAAGCAGATGCTAACATGAAGAGCATCTGGAACACTGAATGGCTCAGCATGCAGATGGGTATCAAGACCGTGGCTTCGGAAGATGAGGCGCTCGACCATATCGCTACCTACGGAAGCGGACACAGCGAGAGCATCGTTTCCAACAACGAAGCAGCCCAGAAGAAATTCCAGGCATTGGTAGATGCAGCCTGCGTTTATGTAAACGCTCCTACCAGCTTTACCGATGGTGCACAGTTCGGATTGGGCGCAGAGATTGGCATCAGTACCCAGAAGCTCGGAGCCCGCGGACCAATGGCACTCGAAGAGATTACCACCTACAAGTGGTTGATTACAGGAAATGGACAAACAAGGAAGTGAAGAGTGAAGAATTCAATAGCTTTATATCAGAAATAACAAATAAAAAACGAAATAACAATGAAGACATTCTTTAATGTTGAAGACCTTGGCGACTTGAAAGCAGCACTCGCCGAGGCACAGGAAGTGAAAGCAAACCGTTTCGGTTATCAGGAGTTAGGCAAGAACAAAACCTTGCTGATGATATTCTTCAATAACAGTCTCCGTACCCGACTGAGTACACAGAAGGCTGCGATGAACCTGGGCATGAATGTGATCGTGCTCGATGTGAACGCAGGTGCCTGGAAACTGGAGACAGAGCGTGGTGTTATCATGGATGGCGACAAGAGTGAGCACCTGCTGGAGGCAATCCCAGTGATGGGTAGCTTCTGCGACCTTATCGGTGTGCGCAGCTTTGCCGGTCTGAAAGACCGCGACTACGATTATGCCGAGACCATCGTGAACCAGTTTGTGAAGTACAGCGGTCGCCCAGTCTTCGCTATGGAGACAGCTACCGTTCACCCACTCCAGGCATTCGCCGACCTCATCACCATCGAGGAGCACAAGAAGGTGGCTCGTCCAAAGGTAGTCCTGACCTGGGCTCCTCACTGCCGTGCCTTGCCTCAAGCTGTGCCAAACTCATTCGCTCAGTGGATGAACGCAGCCGATGTTGATTTCGTGGTTACTCACCCAGAGGGCTATGAGCTTGATCCTAAGTTCGTAGGTAATGCCAAAGTGGAGTACGACCAGAAAAAGGCTCTGGAAGGTGCAGACTTCGTTTATGCCAAGAACTGGAGCTGTCCGGGCGTGAAAGACCCAGCACAGTATGGTGAGATTCTGAGCAAGGATATGAGCTGGACCATCGACGAGGAGCACATGAGCTGGACCAATGACGGTTGCTTCATGCACTGTCTGCCAGTACGCCGCGGTCTGATTGTTACCGATGATGTCATCGAGAGCAAGAACAGTCTGGTGATTCCAGAGGCAGCCAACCGTGAGATTTCAGCCGAGGTTGTCATCAAGCGTATGCTCGAATCACTCTAAAACAGGAAATAAGAAAAAGATAGGGGGAAGTAAAGGAAAGCAAGCCTTTACTTCCTCTTTTTTGTTATACCCAGCATTATCCTATCCCCATTTCTCGGTATTTTAATCTTTTCATCCTGTCTATATTCTTTTATCTCACATATTATCCGTACCTTTGCCGGCGGTAAAAAGAAAAACAAGATGGACAAGTACATAATACTATCACCAGAAGCTAAGGGTTCATTCAATGATCGCCTTAACTTTCTGTATTTAAAACTAGGTAATTATCTCGATACAGAGAAACTGGAAAATCGCACCTTGCAATATTGTAAGGTATTCCTCAGCGACTCCCAGAACCAGATAAAAGAGTTAGAAGAATCTCTCCTTTATCAGGAGTTTCTGAAAGGCGCAAACCTCACTATCGTGGAACAGACTCCACTGAATGGCAGCAAAGTGAGCCTGCTGATCAAGACTACGGATGAAGCTACACCTATCTTATTCCACAGTCTTCGTCTTACAGAAGAGGAAGCAAAGGGAAAGGATTCGTACGAGCAGACCCATTTTCTCTTCAATAAATATCTGAAGACTATCGAAGGTACGGATATGACCATGGAACGCAACCTGGTTCGCACCTGGATATACGTCACCAACATCGATGTAAACTATCAGGGCGTAGTAGAAGCCCGCAATGACATCTTCGACCAAGAAGGATTGACTGCCGACACCCACTACATTGCCAGCACGGGTATCGGTGGAGCCACTCCGGTACGCCACGCAGCTGTAGCCATCGACTTCCTCACCGTCCCTCATATCAAGGAAGAGGACAAGAAGTATCTTCAGGCACTCGATCATCTGAATCCTACCCATGAATATGGAGTAGCCTTCGAACGAGGAACCCGGCTTACGCTACCTACCCATACTCTCCATCCAGAAGGAAGCCAGCAGTTCAAGCAACAATACTTCATCTCCGGTACAGCCAGTATCGACAAGCATGGAGATGTGGTCTATGAAGGAGACATCGTGCGCCAGACCGGCAGACTGCTTGAGAACATCGGCGCCCTGCTGAAAGATGGCGATGCCACGATGAATGATATCCAATACTTCATCATCTATCTGCGCGACATCTCCGACTATCATACGGTTGACAGACTGATGCAGCAGTTTTATCCCCAGATTCCCCGCATCATCGTGGAGGCTAAAGTATGCCGCCCCGGCTGGTTGATAGAAATGGAATGCATTGCTGAGAAGGAATCATGTTCTACAGAATAAGGAATTATAAAGATTCCGTTATCTAACCTTTGTCGGAATCCTCTTATCACTCATGATTTCATTTCCTGCCGCACGGGCATCCAGCTCTACTGGCTTCGAAGTGAAATCAGGGGTATTATAGGAATCCAGCAACTCGTCGTAGTACTTTTTCGGATTGCGCTGAGGCAAGAGGAACGGCTTGCTTACATTGCCCTTATCATCAATGCAGGCAAGGTAAAGACGGGTATAGAGTCCGTCGCCACGGCGGGATGTAAAGACAAACCAATGTGAATCCTTGCTCCAGTTGTGCCAACTGTCCGTATTCTTACTATTGGCTGCAGCCAGAGGCTTAGCCTGACCTGTCTTCAAATCCAGCAACCAGTTATCCGCTTCCTTATGCCAGATAGGGAAACAGCCATAATCACTCATCGTAAACATGATGTACCTGCCATCATACGAAGGACGAGGATGGGTGGCACTCTTGCCCAGTTCACGTGCATTGAAGATGGTATCCACCTGGTTGCCAAACTTACCCGTAGCGGCATCGAAACCAATCTTGCAGATATTATACTTGATATCCTTGTAACCGCTTGGAATAGGCTCTGCGGTAGAAGAGCAGAAATAGAGCGTCTTGCCATCTGGTGAGAATACCGGATAAGTCTCGTAATGGTCTTTCGTCATCAGGAGCGAATCCAATATCAGTTCATGGGTTGCAGGCTGATAAACGAAGACATCCGATGCCTGGTCGAAAACTTCAATTCGCTCATCCTTCACGGCATGGAAACTCTGATGGGTGGTATTGGTACTATAAGCACAATACTTGCCCGACGGATGCCAGTAAGGATAAACCATCGAACCCTTCAGGGAATCATTCTTAGCCTTCAGCCACTCCCGCTTTCCGTTCTGAGAAACTAAGGTAGCACCATGGTCACCACGGACATGGAAGGTAAACTGGTCAGGATTGGTTCTGTTTGCCGTATGACAGTTGAGACAGGCACCCGGGGCAGCGGTATTCTCTAGGATTGCCGTTTCCTCGAAATTACTCAAGTTGCGCTGATAAATGCCCAACTTGCCATACACCTCATAACCAGGAGCGATGCGACGATAAGTCAAGCCCCAGTCCTTTAACTCGTAGGGGCTGACATATATATCGAAGTCCTGATACTTGAACCTTTCACCATTTTTCAATACAAACACAGAGACGGTGAGTTTTCCGCCCTTATTTTTTCTCAAGAAGTCGTGCCACTCCTCTACATCAAAGTCCGCATACTCTTTTCCGAAAGAAGAGATTTCCTCGATGGTCTTCGATCCTGCCACACTCACTAACATTTCATCTACATCGTCATCCGTCATATTGAAATTAAGCGGAGCGATGTTGACAGGAACTGTAACCCCGATGTAATCAGGGAAGATTTCAGGCAATTGTTTGATTTCTTTTGCCTCACTCCATGGTGAAGGATAGCAACAGGAATCGAGAGTAGCCATCCCCATCACAACCAACAGGACACACAACAGATATTTGATTGTTTTCATATCATTCCAGTATTATCATTCTACATTCTAATAAACCTCTTTCATTCCCTCCTTCTTCTTGGAAGCCTCATCAGCCCCCTGCACCATCACATAGTGCCAGGCATTGGATACATACGGCTGCTGATCAAGCTGAGGATTCTTCGGATTCTGCATATAGAGCTGAATGAAGTTGAGCGTATTGTTCACGTTCTGTGCATCCACACTATACGGGATGGTACGTGGATCGCTATGCGTCTTCATCCAGTTGCCGATGAGAATCTCCTGGAAGGAGCGTGGAATATGGTCGTAACCCACGAATCTGCCCAGCGGATAATACTGCACGAACTTCTCCATATTGCGCTGCAGGAGTTCGTAGCACATCAGATATTCGTATGCCATCCTGTTATGGTTATCGTTCAGGAAGAGCAAGCCCAGCATCTGGTCCATCTCCCGGTCGCTGAAGAGGAAGTCCTGCTTCTTCTCACGATACTTTCTCAACTTTCCATAAACGAGATGCCGATTGATAGCCTTCTCATTACCCAGCAGCGCCATGGTCTGGTTAGCCCAGTTGCTATAGAAGAGCGTCTTCTGCAGTCGGCGGAGCAGCTTGGCTGCTACCTTGTAATTACCGTTGATGATTTCGCACTCTATAATCCTGCGGGTCAAGCGGGCACTCTTGCGATAATTAGGTATCGCCTCCTGCGCCTCGAACATATATCTTTCGGCATCATTCACCATTCCCAGACGGAAGAAAATTTCTGCCGTAGATACCGGCGAAATCATATCACGGGTAAAGGTAGGGAACAAGCCCTCGCCTCCATTCTGATAGAACTCGAAAAGGCGGTCGGCAAGCATACCTTTCTGACTCAAGGCAAGATTCACACACGAAACACTGAGCGGTGTGGTTGCCGGCTTCTTCTCTGCCTTCTCTATAATCTTATCCCACTGCTCGGTGCGAACCAGGAAATCATAATCTATCAGGTCGTAGGTCATTGCATCAAAAGAAGCCTTGATGCCGAACCATGAAGCCACAATCACCAATACATAGCTCAACACTATGACCACTTTGGATTGCTGCAACTTCTGCAAGGATTTCCGGTGGCATGGAATCATCCCCAGAAAAGGAATCACAACAGCCCATACCATCACAACAAAAGGCAACGGAGATACTGCACCCGGATAGCGATAATAATTGAGTCCGGCAAAGATGCGATACATCGGATACTGCAGAGTCTGCGTGCTCAGCAGGATCCAGGCTATGGTAAGCACAAGGATGCAGGCAGAATAGCCTATTCCGGAAAGGATACTGTCCTTCTGTTGCGCATTCTTCAGCGTATCACCTATCATCAGGGCGGCATAAAGGAATACCACCGGACCCAGGAACCAATAAACCAATGCCGTGCTTACCAGTTCGAACACCACCTTTACCAACCGGTTGTGGAATCGGTTATGAATCCATCCTATTACTAAGGCTCCGAAAAGTGCAACTACAAAAGAGAGCAACACATTCTGGTCGCCCATGGCACACCATAAAGCGATGCTTGGAAGGAAACTCAGGAGATAGCCGGGGAAATCATGCTTGGCTCCATATTGCTTCATCAGTCCCCATACGGCAGTCTGAATGCCTATCAGGAGCAGTCCGATGAAGGCACCACCCAATACTGGCATATAATAGAACTGTACCAAAAACTCACTGATATAGTCAGCCAATCCTCCTGGCTGCACAATGCGCTCCAGGAAATAGTTGGTATCAAAGAGAAACATCTGATACTGTTCCTGAAAGCAGAGCCCTGCCATATAAGGCACAGCCCAGAACAGCATCACTGCCACGCCGAAGAGCAACGACAGCAGCGGTTTCCAAGTTTTAGTGATCAAATTATTCATTTTTATCAGGTATTAATTTTAATTTCCGTTTTCATTTCTCCTTTCACAGCTACGCTAAACTTCTATGGCTCAAGACGTTTAGTGTGAAGGGAGATTTCATTGCCTTTATTGTCTTCATTGCCTTTATTGTCTTTTGCCAGGAAATAGATAGGAGCATTTCTTGCACCTTCCTTTACCAGAAGCCCTTTCTCCGTAAAATGCTTCAACCATTTCAAGGCAGTCTGCTGGCGCAAGGCGAAATGGTATTCCATATCGCGCCGGCAAATATAGTCATGCTCTTTTATGAAAGCCACAATCTTATCCCACAACTGTTCTTCGGTGTATCTGCGAGACTTCGTGGTATATTTAGAGCGTTCGAACCTTACCTGTCTAGCTACCTCGTTCAGTAATTCGGCAGTAGGTTTGAAGTTGATGTTACGCAAGCGGATATTATTACCTGTCACCTTATCCATGGATTTACCTTCCGGCAACTCCGTTGTAACAGACAGCGAGAGATAGCCCACTTGTGGAAGATAGAAACGGGCACCATGAGAGAGTTCGGTCACGATAAGATCGTGCAGCGATGTCATCACAGCCTGCACATCACCCCTGGTAAGCGAACATGCCTGCTCTATATGCTGCTCTATCTGCTTACTGGTCATCGGTTCGTGGTCACGCAACCGGACAAATTTCTGTTCTCCACCTTCGCCCTTCGAGTTATGGATGGAATGGATTTCATACTTTATTGCCATAGTTTAGTATTATTAGCTGTTATCACAAGTATGTTATAAGGTACTAAGTACTAATGATATAAGCTTGAAGTTGCTGGACTTTCCGACGTGCGTCGAACGATGCACGTGCTCACATCGAACGCCGCACGCTCTTACTTCGTTCGATGCACGCACTCACACCGTTCGGTGTGAGTCGCAAAGTTGACCTGTTATAAGCTCTCAGTTGTACAAACATACCCTGCTAAACCTACTTGTCTTACTGCATACAAAAGTACAATAAAAACTCGTAAACACCAAATCTTTTCAACAATTATACTAGAAAGTACGGAAGAAAAGCAAAAAAGGTCAAATTCTGTTTACTAAAAGGTATGAAAAAGCCCCGACTGTATCACTACAGCCGAGGCTTAGCCTAATTTTATGTTTTAATCACAACGATTTATCACATACCTATTTAGTCTTTTTCTTGAAGACATAGTACCATCCGGTACTACCATCAGATTGACAAGCTGCTAAAACAAGCTCGTCATTAGATGCTACCAAGACATAATACTTTTGGAAAGCAGCATTACCTTCATTAACATTTACACCCATAGGAATAACAAACTTATCATTTGTTACTGTTGGGAATGAGATAGTACCCTTATCCCAAGAAGCATCCTTGTGCTCAAGCACATTCACCTTGATAGGAAGCGTTGTACCATCACCATTAGTTGCTGTCTTGGAATTGGTATCAATGGTAAAGTAAGCATGAGTACCGCTACGCTTTACACCGCCAGCTTTGCTACTACCTTGGCCTTCAATGTCTGTATATGATACAGTCCACCACTGAGGACCATTACCGCTACCGAAAGAACCATTGCCCCAAACACCAGAAGCCTTATCGTTCCATTCCCATGTTGTAGTACCATCACCATCTTCGCCACCAGCGAGATACTCAAGAAGCTCTGGCTTGGTAGTCAAAGACTCAACATCGAAAGAACCTGCATTGTAAGTCTCCTGAGTGCCATCAGCCTTGGTATAAGTCAAGGTAATATTGAACTTACCTTCCTCAACAACCATCAGCTGATCGCCATTCAGAGTAGCAGTACCAGCAGCCTCATCAGCACCTTCCTTGGTAATAGCCCAGTTAGAAAGCACACCGTTACCATTCTCAACAGTAAAGACATTACCCTTCTTGCCTTCCTTGACCTCCTGAATAACCTTTACCTTACCTGCATCAAAAGCAGTACCGAACTGTACAGGCTGACCTTTGAATTCACCTACAGTAGAAGTATAATTACCCTCAGAACCAGTTACGCAGAGACGCTTCTGAAGTTCTGCAGAGAGATAAGTAATCTCATCCACGTTCACCGTGAAGTTCTTGGTAAAGTCAACAGCCACGTTCTTGCAGTGCATAGTAACGGTATTGGCACCTACCTTTGTAACATAGATGGTATCGTATGCCTTGGAAGAAGTTACCGCACCTTCAGCCAACTGGTCAACCGACCACTGGCTTGTGATAGGAGAATGATTCTCAATGATGATACGGTTGCTATTCTTACCATTCACCTGAACAGGTGTTACCTTCGCCTCTACGCTCTCAGCTGTTTCATTCTCAGAGAATCCTGTGCTGCCAGAATCGGTAGAAGGATCACAAGAAGTATAAAGCAATGTCAGCATAGACAATGCAAAAAATATCTTTTTCATATACTTATTCATTTAAAAGATTAAAGAATTGATTACTTCCAGCCCTGATATTCAGAATCAGCACCAGTCCAACCTTCATTCTGTTTTACGGTACCCAAAGCTACCTGAGTCTCAGGCATTTTCTGGAAGCCGGCAGTAGCATTATAACGAGCAGTATAACCCCCATTGTGTGGAGTATTCTTATCAGGCTGTCCGCAATAATAGACAGCAACACCATTCTGCTTCTCAAGAGCAGCAGCGGCAATATGCCAACGACGGAGGTCGTTCCAGCGGGTACCCTCGCAAGCCAACTCCCAACGGCGCTCATTTCTCAAAGCTTCCTCTGAATAAGCTGCAATAGGGTTCAAACCAGCACGCTTGCGAACCTCATTGATACCAGCTATATCCTTCTTCAACTCACTCTGCATCAACAATACGTCAGCGAAACGGATGAGTACCAAGTCGTGGATGTTATTCAACTGCATGTTCTCCTTTCCTGCTACATCCCAGTTGCCAGGATACATCACATTCTCGAAAGTACAAGAATAGCCATCCTTCAGCTGATCATTCTTACAAGTAACAGGAGCCCACTTCTTGGCATAGTAATCAGTTTCCTGAACGAAGTCTGCCCAACCACCTTTCTTATAGGTTGCTACCTTAGACCAGTCCTGGATAGAAGCATCACGACGTGCATCATTAGGCTCAGTAGCAGCCCAATCCTTTACCAGGTTTGGAGCTACAGGACCAGCACCCCAACCCTGACCGAATGGGAAAGTGTTGCCATAAGCCTGACCACCACGAACACCAAAGTGAAGAGCATAATTATTGGCATAACCAATCGTTGTACCCCAGTCTGCGTACTTGTTAAACTTGATAGAGAACAAAGTCTCGGGATTCTGAGAAGCATCATCCTCAACCCACTTGAAGCCCTGACCCTTGGTGTAATCGTAATCCTCTACAGTGCATCTGTTGGTATAAGCCCAGAGATTCTGATACTTATCCACCAACTTGCGGCCAGAGTTAGCCACACAGTCATCAATGGCTGTAATGACATTCTCCTTAGACAGAGTAGTTCCATCAGGAAGCTCCACAGAAGTCAGAGGATTGTAAGTAGTGCTGGTCAGATCAGCCAATGTAGAACCATTGCCAAAGAAGCCAGAGTAGAACAACCAGGCACGACCCAGCAGAGCCTCAGCAGCATACTTATCAATATGACCATCAGTACTCTTAGTAGCAGGCAAGAGATCGACAGCATCACGAAGATCCATCAGAATCTGCTTCCAAGGGTCTTCAATATTACCTTGGGTGATAGCCTCAGAACCTGGCTTCAGACGCATAGGTACATTTCCGTACATAGAAGCCAACTCATAATAATAGAAGGCACGCAGGAACTTAGCCTGTCCCATCAATGAGTTCTTGGTATCCTCATCCATGGAAGTATTAGGAAGTGCCTCAATCAAGGTATTGGCACGGTTGATACCCTTGTAACGAGCCTCATAGAACACATTGGTCATATCGGCATTGTAGTTACAGAGCAGATCATCTGCCTGCATCAACTTATCATTGACACCACCACCACCGAGCATATCATCACTAGCCAACTGGGCATAGTAAAGGAAACTCATCTGAGGGTCTGCACAAACCTGGTTCAAATTCTGGTAAACACCAGCCAATACAGCCTCACCATCCTCCTTGGAAACAGGGAAGGAACTGGTAGATAACTCGCCTACATTCTGCACATCATTGATGTCGCAGGATGCCAAGCTAAGTACCGCCATGGCTGAAGCCAAAAATATATTTAACTTTTTCATTGTGAATTCAATTTTAGATTAGAACTTTACATTTACACCAACCATATAGGTACGAGGCTGAGGATAGTTACCTACATCAACACCTGTTACCCATGAGTCTGAGCCGATAGCAGTACCATTCTCTGGATCCATACCCTTATAACCGGTAATGGTAAAGAGGTTCTGGGCAGCGAAATAGAGACGGAGCTGCTGGAATGGGCTGTTCTTCCAAATCTTGGTGAAATCGTAACCCACGGTCAGATTCTGAAGGCGGAAGTAGCTGGCATCCTCAATGTAAATATCAGAAATGGTCTGCCAGTTTGGACCTGCATTCATGTGGGCGAGCAAAGGATACTTGTTGGAAGTTCCCTCACCATGCCAGTAGTCATACACCTCTGTAGTGAAGTTCTCGTACTCACCATCGGTGAACTTGCGGAATGAACGAGCCACCTGCTGACCGAATGCTCCAAAGCCTGTTACAGAAAGGTCGAAGCCCTTGTAAGATGCACCGAGAGTGATACCCATGGTTACATCTGGATGTGGATCGCCAAGCTCAGTCTTATCATCATCATTGACAATACCATCGCCAGTTACATCCACAAACTTCAAGTCACCTGGCTTGATACCGGTACCCTGCTTAGAGTTAGCGGCATTGCCCTTGCAGTTTTTGTCAAGGTAAGCCTGAACGTCTGCCTCATTCTGCATTACACCTTCTGTCTTGTAGCCCCAGAAGTAGCCGATAGGATGACCTTCCTCGAAACGAGCCATATAACCGGTATTCTGAGCCAAGAGGTCATTACCACCATTGTTGTATGTCTGGTTAGACTTCACCTCTGTCACCTCGTTGTGGTTGTAAGCCATATTCCAACCTACGTTGTACTGGAAGTCCTTACCAATCTTATCGTTCCAAGAAAGAGAAAGCTCAATACCCTTGTTCTCAACAGTACCAGCATTCTTCATCTGGGTAGAGAAACCTGTTGTTGGATCTACAGGAACCGCAACCAGCAAGTCCTTGGTCTTCTTGTTATACCAATCCAAGGTGAAGCCCAGGCGTCCACTCAGGAAACGGGCATCCAAACCGATGTTCAACTGTTCAGAAGTCTCCCAAGTCAAATCCTCATTAGGCAGACGGGAAGGAGCTGCACCGGAAACATACTGGTCAGGATTACCATTGAAGGTATAATAGCTACTTGTATCGAATGCGAAAGCACCCTGCCACTGGAAGTTGTTAATGGTCTGTGCATTACCATTCTGACCCCAACCAGCGCGAAGCTTCAGGAAGTCGAGCCATGATACTGTCTTAGCCATGAACTTCTCGTTTGAGATAACCCAACCGGCAGATACTGATGGGAAATAACCCCAACGCTTACCTGGAGCGAACTTAGAGTTACCATCGGCACGCATAATGGCAGAAAGCATGTACTTTTCATCGAAGTTATAGTTGATACGACCGAAGTAAGACATACTGCGAGAATCATCACAAGGAGTACCAGTAACGGCAGCAGCATTATTATTCTTCATATAGGTCATGTAAGCATGAGTCATATCGCCAAACACCGAATTAGAAGATGTAGCATTCAAGGAGAAACCGAAGTCAGGACGGCTCTCACCATACTCTGTACCTACCAGGATGTCGAAGTTGTGCTTCTTCTGCAAGTCAAACTTATAACTCAAGGTATTTGTTGTACTCCATCCCCAACTTGTTCCAATCTGGTTTGTTGCCTTATCCTCTGTTCGGAAATAATCCGCATTGGTTCTGTTGGCATCGAATATAGGGAGGAATGTACGCCATGTCCAAGTATTCTGATTGTAATTCAACTGTCCACGGTAAACCAGATTCTTGATTGGCTGGATCTCCAAATAACCTGTAGCATGCAGATTCTGGTTGATGCTCTTGTTGTGACCAGACTGCTGGTTCAACATCTTATAGACTGGGTTTACAGAATAAGAGTTGTAATTATCAACCCAGTTCTTCAAATCCTCAGCCTTGGTATAACTGCCGTCGGCATTATACATAGGGATAGCAGGGTTAGCACGGAGCATGTTAGAAAGCTCATTGCTATACTGGCCACCAATCTGGATACCCTGATTCTGCTTGTGCTGATAGTAGATATTCTCACCAATCTTTACAACATCCATGCCCTTGTCGTTGCGATAGATGACATGCTCTGAATTGATACGGAAGGTGAAACGGCGGTAGTCTGACTTAACAACATTGCCAAACACACCATCCTGATACTGATAACCAGCACCCATAGAGAAGGTAGAACGGTCGGAACCACCAGTAACGTTCAGAGAATGACTCGTTGTAACGGCATTTTTGTTGCGGATAGCCTCTACCCAGTTGGTTCCTTCGTTAGAACCATCCATATAAGAGTTGTAGAGGTCTTCGCCCATAATGCTCTTCCAATCGTAGCCACTTTCACCACTGTTAAAACGCACCTGATCCATTACCTCCATATACTGCTTGGCATTCAGCATCTTTGGCATTCGATATACGTTAGCCCAACCTACGTTGCCATCGTAAGATACCTGGATCTTACCCAGCTTACCCTGCTTGGTAGTTACAAGGATAACACCATTGGCAGCAGCAGAACCGTAAATGGCACAGGATGCGGCATCCTTCAAAACGTCGATACGCTCGATGTCGGCAGGGTTCAAGTTGTTGATATCACCTGCTACACCATCAATAATATAAAGAGGAGCTGTGTTGCCGTTGGTACCAGCACCACGGATAGAAATCTTAAAGCCATCACCAGGCTGACCGGAAGCCGCCTGAATGTTAACACCAGGAGTCTGGCTCTGCAAAGCGCCCAACACCTGAGTGGTATTCATCTTCTGAATATCATCACCCTTCACCTCAATGGTAGAACCGGTAACGAGCTTTTTCTTCTGAACACCATAACCTACGACAACAACTTCTTCGAGAGTCTTGTCGTCTGTCTTCATTGTGACGTTAAAATTAGACTGATTACCTACAACGATTTCCTGCTTCTGGTAACCGATATAAGTAATAACAATAGTAGCACCAGGCTTCACGTTCAATGAGAAGTTACCATCCAAGTCGGTAACTGTACCATTTCCGGCATTACCTTTCTCTACTACACTTGCACCGATGATAGGACCTTCTGCGTCACTAACATTACCGGTAACCTTCTTAGACTGCTGTACTGAGTTAACAGCAAAATTTGGAGATGTTGCCAAAGCTTCAGTTGTGTAACTCAAGCCTAAGGATGCCAACGCTCCAACAAGCAGCACTGATTTTCTTAAGTTTAGATTCATACTTATGTACTTTCTAGGTTTGAATAGAATAAACATTACTTAATTGACTAGCAAATAGCCACACTCTCTTGTCTCCCTGCAACTACCAGCTGCACGGAAACAATCCTTCTTTTATTTTAAGCTGAATTGATACTCATAGGTCATTACATTTTATTTTGTTGGTTTTGATATTTTAGTTGTATTTCCGGCGAAACGATGTGAGGTATCTTTTAGTGGTATTGTTCACATTCGTATCACCGCTGCAAAAGTACAATACTTTTTCGAAAAAAGGTGATACTATTTTGCTTAATTTATGTATTTTTCGTTACTAAGGTTATTTTTTTTAAGAAATGACGATAAACACGAAAGGTTTGTTAACCTTCAGTGTTTATCGTACACTTAACATTTTAGCAGTTTTTGTGGTACATTTTCGCATAAAGAGCAAAAAAGTATCACTCTATTTGATTCTTCTCGTTACTTTGTAGCAAGAAAATTGCGAACCGGGTTGGCATACATCGTTAAAATCTTCTCCTTCAGGAAGGCTTCATCCTTGTCAGGAAGTTCAATCTTTGCCAACTGTCCTGCGATATATTTCTCGAAGCGAGCCTTATCTTCCTGTGTATATTCAGAAGCATGAGCCTCGGTATTCTCCAAGAGATCGAGCGCCACATAATTGCCTGGATAGAGACGGTAGTGACTATGTATCTCGTGGTCGATATGAGCAGCAATGGTATTGAAGAGTTCCTGTTTCGGCATCTCAGGGTCGAGGGTATCCAGATACTCATCGATACATGGGGCTGCATGATAATGCACATGTCCCTTGTAACCGAAGATACCGGTCTGCATGCTTACGAGATCATCCATAGGTCCCTTCTTCCATCCTTCCACATCACGCTTCTGCTGATACTCCTTAGCCTTGAGGAAGTCGCAAGGATCGTACTCATAGCTGATAGACAGCGGAACGAGATGGAGCTGCTTCAATCGTTCGATAATACTACCTTCACCGCCCATCGCCATCATCTGTAGGATGCTCTTCTGGGTACGGTCATCGCTATCCTTGGCTCTACCCTCTCGCTGTGCAATCCAAATATTCTCGTTCTTCTCCTTGATGGCGAAATGCATGTAATCGGAAAGACGCTTGCTTGACATCAGCATCTGGCGCATGCTCAAGGCACGCTCCACGATAAACGCCTTGTTGACACGTACCAGGTCCTTCACCCAAGGAAGCGACAGGAGGTTATCTCCGATAGCAATCTCGCAGGTGGTCTTGAAGCCATTGTCGATAAGCATTACATCAAGGATAGCTGAATCGAGCACGATATCACGATGGTTACTGATGAAGGAATAGTTGCGGGTATTATCGATGGCTGCGCAATCCATCTCACAACCCGTTGCAGCCTTCTTCAGGATGCCTTGAACAAAATCGTAGGCGAAAGCCAACTGGAAGTCGAGATTGGTCTTGCAAGCCTTCAACTTCTGGGCAATCATCTCAAAAGGAACTTGTGGATAAAGATAAGCAAGTACTTGCTTGAACTGATCGTTTGAAAGCAAACGGTCGAACACCTCAGGAAGGTCTTCTGGCTCCCAAGGTCGAATGGTATCAAATTCTTGAGGGATCTTCATAATATATACCTTTTAATATATATGGCTCTGCGAGAAAGTCGCAGAACCATATATGTGATTTATAAATTCTAGAACTGATTCTCCACGATGTCGCTGAGCACGTCCTTGATGTCAAGACCTGCGGCACGCACCTGCTGAGGAATGAAGCTAGTAACGGTCATACCTGGAGTGGTATTGATCTCCAGCATATTCACCTTGTCCTTACCGTCCTTATCCTTAGAGATGATATAGTCGATACGGATGATACCGTTGGCATGAAGAATGTCGTAGATGCGGGATGTGGTCTTGGCTACCTCTTCTGCAGTCTCAGGAGAGAGACGGGCTGGAGTGATTTCCTGTACCTGACCATTGTACTTGGCATCATAATCGAAGAACTCATTGCTGGTTACCACCTCAGTAGCTGGCAAGACAACGGTCTTCTCAGCTGTCTTGTAAATGCCCTGAGAAATCTCAGTACCATCGAGAAAGCCTTCAATCATTACCTCGTTGCTCTCCATGAAAGCTACACGGAGGGCTGGAGCCAACTGGTCGGCATTCTTCACCTTGCTCACACCGAAGCTACTACCGTCGGCTGCAGGCTTTACGAAACAAGGCATACCGATGCGCTCGGCAATCTCGTCCTCATCATACTGTTCGCCACGACGGAGCAAGATACTGTCAGCCACGTTCACACCGAAACCACGCAGATAGTTGTTGAGCACATACTTGTCGAAGGTCATTGCCTCTACCAGCACACCACTTGTAGAGTATGGCAGGTGGATAAGGTCGAAGTATCCCTGCATCACACCATTCTCACCAGGCTGTCCGTGGATGGTAATATAAGCATAATCGAAGTATACATGCTTGCCATCCTTTACGAAAGAAAAGTCGTTCTTATCGATTTCGGCTGTCTCGCCATTATCGAAAGCCACGTGCCAGTCGGTACCCTTTACATCGACCAGGTAAATATTGTAACGCTCTTTGTCGAAGAATGAGTACAAACCCTGACCTGAGCGCAAAGAAACATCGTGCTCAGAAGAATCACCACCACATACGATGGCTATCGTTCTCTTGCTATTTTCCATAATCTCTAAATATTTTTGAATGTATCTTTTGTGGTGCCTGCGATGAAGCCGCGCCACTTTTCTATTAATTGTCTAAAATCATCAGGCCACTCGCTGTCGAAGTCCATCTGCTGCTTGCTGACAGGATGCACGAAGCCGAGGG
>OHYR01000121.1_pt1 | contig 21589 bp, 18 predicted proteins | sample 1580241 | NCBI WGS metagenome assembly OHYR01 (sample SAMEA3882533, study PRJEB24775) | human gut metagenome | biome: human-associated habitat; feature: intestine environment; material: feces | place: Netherlands | collected 2009/2010
GGTTTCCATGCTGGACACCATGAAAACCATCCCGGCCAACATGCGCCGCGCCGCCGCCAAGGGCTTTATCAACGCCACCGACTGCGCCGACTACCTCACCAAGAAGGGGATGCCCTTCCGGGATGCCTACAAGCTCACCGGCTGCATGGTGTCGGACTGCATCGCAAAGGACAAGACTCTGGAAGAGCTGACCCTTGACGAGTTCAAGGGCTACAGCAGCCTGTTTGAAAAGGATATCTACGAGGCCATCGATCTGGTCAAATGCTGTGAAGGTCGCACCAGCTACGGCGGCCCCAGCGAAGCCAGCGTGAAGAACCAGATCGAGCTGGCCGCTGCACAGCTGAATGCCTGGGAGGCGAATAACGCATGAGCGTGAAAGTTTTTATTGATGGCTCCTCCGGCACCACCGGCCTGCGCATTGCCGACCGGCTGGCCGCACGTCCGGAGATCGAGCTGCTGTCCATTTCGGCCGAGGGCCGCAAGGACGTGAACGAGCGGGCAAAGGTCATCAATTCGGCTGACCTCGCCTTCCTCTGCCTGCCGGATGCCGCCTCCAGAGAGGTCATGCCCCTGCTCCGTCCGGATGTCAAGGTGCTGGATACTTCTACGGCTTTCCGCACGGATCCCAACTGGGTCTACGGCTTCCCGGAACTCAGGGGCCAGAAGGAAAAGATCAAAAACGCCTGCCGCGTGGCGGTGCCCGGCTGCTATGCCAGCGGCTTTATCAGCATCGCCCGCCCGCTGGTGGAGCTGGGTCTGGCCCCGAAGGACTATCCCTTCAGCTGCACCGGCATTTCCGGCTATTCCGGCGGCGGCAAAAAGATGATCGCCGATTACGAAAGCCCCGACCGTCCGGCCCACAGCAAGCTGGATGCACCCAAGAGCTACGGTCTGAGCCTTGCCCATAAGCATCTGCCCGAGATGCAGAAGATCAGCGGGCTGGCAAACCCGCCCGCCTTTGTGCCTGTGGTCTGCGATTATTACAGCGGGATGCAGGTGCTGGTGCCCTTCCAGCCGGTCTGGGGCGGTGCCGAAAAGGTGGCCGCAGGGCTGGCGGAGTATTACAGGGATGCCGCCACCATCAAGGTGCACGCCCTGAACGAGCCGCTGCCCGAGAACGGCCTGTATTCCAACGCTATGGCCGGTACCGACCGCATGGAGCTGTACAGCACCGTGAACGCCGCCGGGGATCAGATGATGCTGGTCTCCCTGTTTGATAATCTGGGCAAGGGCTCGTCCGGCGCGGCAGTCCAGTGTATGAATCTGATGCTGGGGCTGCCGGAGACCCAGGGGTTGGAATAAAAACTCCCTTCGTCTGCTCACGGTGTTCGCATCCACCTCCCTCGAAGAGGGAGGCTTTTGCAGCTGACGGTTACGCAAAGGCTCCCTCCATGAGGGAGCTGGCACGGCGAATGCCGTGACTGAGGGAGTATTTCTTTGTGGGAAAGGAAAATCGTTATGCAGTATCAAGAAGTTGCGGGCGGCATCTGTGCCCCCAAGGGCTTTGCAGCGGCTGGCGTGCATTGCGGCATCCGCGCAAATCATAATGAAAAATACGATCTGGCACTCATCAAGGCGGAGGTGCGCTGTGCCGCCGCCGGTGTCTATACCACCAATAAGGTCTGCGGCGCACCCATCAAGGTGGACCGTGCCCACCTGAAGGACGGCTATGCACAGGCCATCCTTGTCAACAGCGGCAACGCCAACACCTGCGCCGCCAACGGTGTGGCACTGGCCGAAGAGTGCTGCGCGCTGGTGGGCAAGGCGCTGGACATCCCCGCTGAGGATGTTCTGCCCGCCTCCACCGGCGTCATCGGCCAGCCCATGGTCATCGACCCGTTTGCCCGCGGCATCCCCGCCGCAGCGGCCAAGCTGGCCGCAACCGGGCAGGGCAGCACCGATGCGGCGACTGCCATCATGACCACCGACACCCACAAAAAAGAGTACGCCATCCAGTTCGAGCTGGGCGGCAAGACCTGCACCGTGGGTGCCATCGGCAAGGGCAGCGGTATGATCGCCCCCAATATGGCGACGATGCTGGCCTTCTACACCACCGACGCCGCCGTCTCCCCCGCCCTGCTCGAAAAGGCGCTGAAGACCGTCGTGCCCGGCACCTACAACCAGATGAGTGTGGACCTCGATACTTCGACGAACGACACCCTCATCATCCTGGCATCGGGCCTTGCGGGCAACCCGGAGATCACCGAGGAGAACGCCGATTACGAGGCCTTTGTGGCAGCGCTGACGGCCATTGCCGAGCACATGTGTGCCGAACACGCCGGTGACGGCGAGGGCGCGACCCACCTCATCACCTGCGAAGTCACCCATGCGCCCGATCTGAAGACGGCCCGCGCCGTCTCCCGCAGCGTGGTCTGCTCCAACCTGTTCAAGGCGGCGGTCTTTGGCCGCGATGCCAACTGGGGTCGCATCCTCTGCGCCATCGGCTACACCCCCGGCGACTTCTCCATCGACAAGGTCTGCGTCTGGCTGTCCAGTGCCGCCGGGGAAGTCTACGTCTGCGAGAACGCAGCCTACCACCCCTACAGCGAGGACGAGGCCGCCAAAGTGCTGGCCGAGCACGATGTCCTCGTCAAGGTGGACATGGGCACCGGCGACGCCAGTGCAAAGGCCTGGGGCTGTGACCTGACCTATGATTACGTCAAGATCAACGGCGATTACCGCACCTGAGAAGCGGTTCGAAACAGAGCATCGAGCGGGAAGAGGAAACGTATGAAGAACGAAGAAATGGCCCTCCTGTTTTCGGAGGCGACCCCTTACATCCAGAAGTACCACGGCAAGACCATGGTCATCAAATACGGCGGCAACGCCATGATCAACGAGACGCTGAAGAACGCCGTCATGAACGACCTTGTCACCCTGACGCTGCTGGGCGTTCGGGTGGTGCTGGTCCACGGCGGTGGCCCGGCCATCAACGAAATGTTGAAAAAGGTCGGCGTGGAGAGCCATTTTGCCAACGGTCTGCGCGTGACCGACGACGCCACCATGGAGATCGTCCAGCAGGTGCTGGCCGGAAAGGTGAACAAGGACCTCGTGGCAAAGCTGCGCGGCCGCGGCGTCGGCCTGTGCGGCATGGACGGCCAGATGCTCCGCTGCACCGAGCTGGACCCCCAGCTGGGCCATGTGGGCGAGATCATCCATGTGGACCCGACCCTGATCGAAAATCTGCTGAACGGCGGCTACATCCCGGTCATCGCGACGGTCGGCATGGACGACCTCGGCCAGGCGTACAATGTCAACGCCGACACCGCTGCCGCCCAGATCGCCATTGCGCTCAAGGCCGAAAAGCTCGTCTCCATGACCGATATTGCGGGCCTGCTGCGGGATAAGGACGACGAATCCACCCTCATCCCCGAAGTGGAGGTCTCCGAGATCGAGGGCTACAAGGCCGCTGGAGTCATCGCAGGCGGCATGATCCCCAAGATCGGCGGCATGGCCGATGCCATCTATCAGGGCGTCCACGAGGCCGTCATCATTGATGGCCGTGTCCCCCACTCCATCCTGCTGGAGCTGTTCTCCAACCGTGGTTCCGGCACCCGCTTCTACCGCCGGAGCCATCAGGAATAAGGGTTGCTCAAATTTCAGAAGAACGGTATAATAAGAAAAAGTGCGCACCGGAATGCCAAGGCCTCTCCTACAAGGAGAGGTGGCAATGCGAAGCATTGACGGAGAGGTTGTACAGAGGAAACGTTGCCCTTCCTACAACCTCTCAGTCTCGCTTAGGCTCGACAGCTCTCCTGGTAGGGGAGCCTTTGGCATAGAGGAAAGGGAGGTCAGCAAACTTATGGATTCCGAAAAAGTCATCAAGCGGGACAACGACTATGTCCTGCATACCTACAACCGCAATCCCATTGCGCTGGAAAAGGGCCACGGCCTGTATGCCGAAGGCCCCGAAGGCCAGAAGTATCTGGACTTCACCAGCGGCATCGGCGTCAACAGTCTGGGCTATTGTGATGTGGACTGGGCCGAGGCCGTTTCCGAGCAGGCCCACAAGCTGCAGCACACATCCAACCTCTACTACACGGCCCCCTGCGGCAAGCTGGCCAAAAAGCTGTGCAAGCGCACCGGCATGAGCAAGGTCTTCTTTGGCAACTCCGGTGCCGAGGCCAATGAGGGTGCCATCAAGGCGGCCCGCAAATACAGCTTCGACCACTACGGCAAGGGCCGTGATGTGGTCATCACGCTGGTCAACAGCTTCCATGGCCGCACCATCGCTACCCTGACCGCCACCGGGCAGGAGGTGTTCCACAACTACTTCGGTCCCTTCAACGAGGGCTTCCAGTACGTCCCGGCGGGCGGCCTCGAAGCCCTGACCGAACTGGTGGACCGCCACACCTGCGCCGTGATGCTGGAGCTGGTGCAGGGCGAGGGCGGCGTCGTGGCGCTGGAGCCGGAATACGTGCAGGCCGTCCGCAAGCTCTGCGATGACAGGGACCTGGTCCTCATCGTGGACGAAGTGCAGACCGGCGTGGGCCGCACCGGCACCTTCCTGTGCTGTGAGCACTACAACCTCAAGCCGGATATCGTCACCCTGGCCAAGGGTCTGGGCGGCGGCCTGCCCATCGGTGCCGTGCTGATGAACGAAAAGGTCGCGGCCGGGATGGGTGCAGGCACCCACGGCTCCACCTTCGGCGGCAACCCGGTGGTCTGCGCCGGTGCCAATGTGGTCGTGGACCGGATGGACAACGGCTTTCTGGCGAACGTCAATGAGCGCGCCGTCCAGCTGCGCACCGGTCTGGCAAAGCTCCCCATGGTCAAGAGCCTGTCCGGCATCGGCCTGATGGTGGGCATCGAATTTTTCGGCGACATCCGGGCGGCGGATGTCCTCGCCGCCTGCCGCGAAAAGGGCCTGCTGGTGCTGACGGCCAAGACCCGCCTGCGCCTGCTGCCGCCCCTGACCCTGACGGCACATGATGTCGAGAAGGCACTGGCCATCCTGAACGAAGTGCTGAGCGAGATGGCCCAGAAGTCTCCGGAGGAACAGGCATGAAACATCTGCTGAAACTGAGCGACCTCTCCCCCGAAGAGCTGCACCACATCCTCGATGTGGCCGACCGGCTCAAGGCGGAGCAGAAGGCCGGAGGCACGGCACCGCTGCTGCACGGCAGGAGCGTGGCGCTGATGTTCTCCAAAAACTCCACCCGCACCCGCACCAGTTTTGAGGTGGGCGTGTACCAGCTTGGGGGCCTTGGCAACTACATGAACGCCGCCACCGAGCTGCAATCCGGCCGGGGCGAGCCGCTCAAGGATACCGCCCGTGTGCTGGGCCGCTACTACGACTGTGTGGTCTGGCGCACCTACCGCCAGTGCGACCTTGAAGAGTTCGCCGAGCTGGCCGGGGTCCCGGTCATCAACGGCCTGACCGACTATGCCCACCCCTGCCAGGTGCTGGCCGACCTGATGACCATCCGGGAGCGCCGCGGCGCACTGGAAGACCAGAAGCTCTGCTTCATCGGCGATGGATGCAGCATGGCGAACAGCCTCATCGTGGGCGGTCTGCTGGCCGGGATGACCGTCAGCTGCGTCTGCCCGCAGGGCTACCGCCCCGCCGCCGATGTGCTGATGTTTGCCCACAAATATGGCCCGAAGTTCCATCTCCTCACCGACCCCGCCGAGGGCGTGAAGGACGCCGACGTGGTCGTGACGGCGGCCTGGAACACCGCCCCCGGCACACCGGAGAGCGAACGCCGCCTGCGCGATTTCGCGGGCTTTCAGGTCACGAGCGGCCTGCTGAGCGGAGCAAAGCCCGACGCGATGCTCCTCCACTGCCTGCCCGCCCACCGCGGCGAGGAGATCTCCACGGCGGTCTTTGAACAGCACGCTGACGAGATCTTCACCGAAGCCGAGAACCGCCTCCATGTCCAGAAAGCCGTTCTGGCCATCCTTCTGGCGAACCAATAAGCGGGAACATACAGGCTTCATAAAACAGCCGTTTGAACGGATAGAAAGAAAACCAGAACTGTCAGCTGGATCAGTTGCGCAGTTCTGGTTTTTTGCTGTTTGTAAGAGCAGGGAGCGTCCTGCGGTCACAATGTTTCGATTCTTAAAAATTCCTGTCCTGCCGGAAACGAGTGCGACAAACTGGAAGTTGTTAATTACAGTCTCAGAACAGCGATCAGTTCTTCGCCGTCCATTTCACCGGTTTCTTCGAAACCGAAAGAGCGATACATCTGACGGGCAACTGCATTATCGGGTTCATATGATAGCCAACAGTATTCCGCTTCTCCACAAGGCATAGATTTTATGAACTCTAATGCAAGGCTGACCGCTTCTTTCCCGTACCCTCTGTTTTGATATGCCTTATCGATCATAAGACGCCACAGATTATAGTTTCCCTTTGCAATTTCAGGTGCATCCGTCCAATAATCATCAACATCAAAACCAATCATCAGGAAGCCTACAGGCTTATCCTCATCATATATACCAAACGGGAATGCATGACCGTTTCCCGTAATTGCAGTATACGCTTCAATGATGCTGATCTCATTGGTGGCAACGAAGTTCTTCTGCGATTCCGATACCGTCAGTTTCAGGATATCCCAGACATTATTACCATTTACTTTTTCTAAATGAAGCATATATCTTTACCTCGCTAAATTACGATTTGTTGAACTAAGCCGAGTATACCACACGCGCGGTCGAATGACCACTCATATATATGAGAATTTGCCCGAAATGCACCCTTCTGGTATAAAGTCCAGTGCGCGACACCTTGCCAGCGGTGGATGTGCTTCGGATATGAAAAAGTCCCATGCCGACACCGTGACGGTGCAGACATGGGACTTGATGCTTTTTCGGCCTGGCCGGGCAGCCGGAACCGATCCGGACAGGCGTTTACAGAGTCTTACACGCCCGAATAGGCGGAGAAGCCGCCGTCTACGGGCAGGCAGATGCCGGTGATGAACCCGGCGGCGTCGTTGTTCAGCAGGAACAGCAGTGCGCCGACGAGGTCTTTTTCGCTGTCGCCGAAGCGGCCCATCGGGGTGGCGGCAAGGATCTTGCCGGTGCGGGCGGTGGGGGTGCCGTCCTCGTTGTAGAGCAGCTTTGCGTTCTGCTCGCTGGCGAAGAAGCCCGGCGCAATGGCGTTGACCCGGATGCCCACCTTGCTGAAGTGGACGGCCAGCCACTGGGTGAAGTTGGTCACTGCGGCCTTGGAGCCGGAGTAGGCCGGGATCTTGGTCAGCGGCAGATAGGCGTTCATGCTGGAAATGTTCAGGATGTTGCAGCCCTCGCGGCCCACCATCTGGCGGGCGAAAGCCTGGGTCGGCAGCAGGGTGCCGATGAAGTTCAGGTTGAACACCATCTCCACGCCGCTCTCGTCAAGGTCGAAGAAGGTCACGGTGTCGGTGTCAAGGTCGCCCATCTCGAAGTATTCCTTGTCGGTGTTGGCGCGGGCGTTGTTGCCGCCGGCACCATTTACGAGGATGTCGCAGGGGCCGAGGTCTGCCAGCACGTCTTCGGCCACCTGCAGGCAGTTGGCCTTGTTCATGACGTTGCAGGTGTAGCCGCGGGCTACGCCGCCCTCGGCCTCGATCGCGTCAGCCAGCTCCTTGAGCTTTTCCATGTTGCGGCCCAGCAGGGCGACCTTTGCACCGGCCCGCGCCAGCGCTTTGGCGAAGATGGAGCACAGGGTGCCGCTGGCACCGGTGACAACGGCCACCTTGCCGGTGAGGTCGGTGTTCAGAACGTTCTTTTCCATAACAGATCTCCTCTTCGTTGCTTAAACTTTGCCTGCGCCCCTGTCCAGGATCTTATCGAACCGGGAGAAGAAGGTAGCGGCGGTGACGGTGGCGGCGATGATGTCGCTGACCGGCTCGGCCAGGAAGACGCCGAACACCGGGTCTGCGACCACATGCGGCAGGATGAAGATGAGGGGGATGAGCAAAATCAGCTTGCGCAGGCAGGCCAGCAGCAGGCTGACCTTGGCCTGACCCAGCGCCATAAAGCTCTGCTGGCAGGCGATCTGGATGCCCAGCGAGAAGATGCCAGCCATGTAGATGCGCATAGCCCAGGTGGTATATTCGATCAGGGTGGCGTCCGAGGTGAAGATGCCGGCCACCACACCGGGCACCAGCATCATCAGCACCCAGAAGATGGCCGTGTAGCCGAAGCAGACCAGAAGCTGGAAGCGGAAGGCCTCCTTGACGCGCTCTTTCTTGCCTGCACCGAAGTTGAAGCTCATCACCGGCTGGCCGCCCTGGCAGACGCCGGAGACCGGCATACTGGCCAGCTGGGAAACGCTGGTGATGACCGTCATTGCGCCCACGGCCACGTCGCCGCCGTAGCGGGCCAGGCTGGAGCTGAAGCTGATCGAGAGCAGGCTCTCGGTGGACATCATGACGAAGGTGGAGATGCCCAGCGCCAGGACGGGCAGCACGATCTTCCCTTCGGGCTTGAGGTACTCTTTCTTCAGCCGGAGGGTGGTCTTGGGGCCGGTGAGGAAGCGGATGATCCAGATGGCACCCACAGCCTGGCTGAGCACGGTGGCGATGGCAGCACCCCGCACCCCCAGACCAAAGAGGAAGATGAGGATGGGGTCGAGCACGATGTTGATGACCGCACCGATGACGGTGGTCAGCATACTGATCTTGGCAAAGCCCTGTGCGGTGATGAAGGGGTTCATGCCCAGCACGATGAGGACGCAGACCGAGCCGAGGATGTAGATGCGGCTGTACGCCAGCGCATAGGGCAGGGTGGCGTCGCTGGCACCGAACATCCGCAGCAGGGCCGGTGCGGCGGCGTAGAACACGACGGTCAGCAGCACCGAGAAGATCAGCAGCATGGTGAAGCTGTTGCTGACGATCTTTTCCGCCTGGTCTTTGTCGCCCTGGCCCATGGCGATGGCGGTGCGGGGCGCGCCACCGGCACCGATGAGCATCGCAAAGGCGTTCAGCAGCATCAGGATGGGGGTGAACAGGCCCACACCGGTCAGCGCGGCTGCGCCGATGCCGGGGATGTGGCCGATGTAGATACGGTCCACGATGTTATACAGCAGGTTGACGATCTGGGCCACCACGGCCGGGATCATCAGCTGGAGCAGCAGCTTTTTGACGCTGCCGGTGCCCATATCTCCTTGTTTTTTCTGTGTTTGTGCCATTGGTTTCTCCTTGCATGAAAAGGGCGGCCAGCACCCGAAGGGGGTGCTGACCACCGCATAGTTTAATACGACAGGCCGAAATTCAACTCATAGTAATTGCCGGCGGCGTCACGGTAAGCGTAAGCCTTGCCGTTTTCGTCCTTCATGCAGTCGGGCATGTAGGCATCCTTGGCGTAGCCGGGCACATCGTTGGGGCTGATGCAGACGCCGTCTGCATTGACGGCCAGCACTTCGTCGCCCTTGGGCAGGGTCAGCGGCAGCTTGCCGACCGGGGCAAAGCGGCCGAACAGGACATCCAGCGTTGCGGAGGGGTAGGTATCGAAGCCGACGGTCAGCGCATCGGAGACTTTTTCGATGCTGCCGACTTCCCAGGCCAGCGGGCAGTTGATGTTGGAAACGACCTTGCCGCCGTGTGCGTGGACCGCCTCGGCGATGCCGGGGATGCGGCTGGCACCGACCAGCGTGGTCTCCTGATGGGTCTCGGCGGTGGGCTTGCCGCTTTCATCCACGTTGCAGACGGTCTTGCCTTCGCAGATGTCCAGCTCCAGATAGCCCGGCGTTGCATTGAAGTATGCACCGGACTGCGGGCTGACCATCAGCAGGGCGACATCGGCCTCGGCGGGGTCGGCCACCTGCGTGACATTGCCCAGCATCTCGCGCAGGGCCTTGGTGGCAGCTTCGCCGGCCTCGGCGCTCTTGCCGAAGGCCTCGGCGTAGACCTTGCAGCCGTCCTTCAGGGGCAGGGTGCCGTCGTTCTTCAGCAGGACGACGCTCTCGCGGTGGACGCGGCTGGCCTCTTCCCAGTCGGCCTTGGTGGCCACGACCTCGGCAGCCTTCCGGGGGTCTGCATAGGGGTCTTCGAACATGCCCTGACGGAACAGCTCGGTCAGGGTGCGGCGGACGGCGCGGTTCAGACTCTCGTCGGTCAGGACAAGGTCTTCCTTCCGGAAGCCTGCGGGCACTTCGTGGGTGTCGTAGTAGCCGTTGGCAGCACGGGCGTAGCTCTCCTCGCCGAACGCATTGTCCAGCAGGCCGGAGATCAGGTCTACGCCGCTCTGCGTGACGGCGTAGCCGATGCGCTCCGGCTCATCCAGCATATCGACGCCCCAGCACATGTTGTGGACGATGCCGGTGTCGGAGTTGATGTAGCCCTTGAAGCCCATCTGGCTGCGGAGCATCCCGTCGATGAAGACCTTGTTGTAAGCGAAGCCATAGGGATTCAGCGCGATGGGGTTGCCCTCGAAGTCCTCCTGCGGGGCGCTCTTCTCAGCGGACGGCTTGGAGTAGTAGGGCATGATGGACTCGGCGTTGTGGCGGATGGCCGCACGGAAGGCCGGGATGTGGTACTTTTGCAAGGAACCGGGGGTGGCGTAGATGTTCCACTGACCGGCTGCATAGTGGGGGTCGAAGCCGTTCTCACGGGCACCGCCGCCGGGGAAGTGCTTCACGGTCACGGACACGCCGTCCGGGGTGACGCCGTTGCTGCCGCCCTGGATGCCGGGGATGAGGTGGTCGAAGATCTCCTCGATCAGCTCCGGGTCCTCGCCGAAGGTGCCGAAGGTGCGCTGCCAACGAGGGTCGGTGACGCAGTCGGCCATGTACATGTAGCCCTTCTTCAGGCCGCAGGCGTTCCACTCGCGGCGGATGGTGTCGGCGAACTTGTCGATGATGTCGATGCGGGCGGTGCCCTTGACGGCCGCTGCGATGCCCAGAGTGCCGGGCCAGGTGGCGAAGACACCGGCGGCATCGTTCATGCCGAAGACGACCTCGCCGTTCTCGTTGCGGCTGTTGGACATGACCTGCATGGGCACGAAATGCTCACAGGTCTCGGTCAGGTATTGCAGCTGGTTCAGATAGTCGGCCAGGTCTTCGGGGGTGGGGTTCTCGCGCAGGATGACGTGGCGGTTGAAGCACTTTTTGACCATGTCGGAGGTGCTGGGCAGCGCCTGATGACCGAAGATGCTGTCGGAAACGTCCACCGGTGCCTCATCCAGCAGGCCGGAGTCATCGCCCACGGGCTTGTGGCCGTTGGCGGCCAGACGGGGCGAGGGGTACTTTGGGCCCATCCGCCAGTCAGAGGTGAACAGCTGGCCGATCTTCTCGCTGATGGTCAGGGTCTGGACATAGGCTTTGGCGCGCTCTTCCGGGGCAAGGCGCCAGTCGTTGACGGCGCTGACGGTGCCGGTGCCGTCGATATCCTTGAAATAGAGGCCGTCCTGTTCGATGACCCGGCGCTCCACCGTGCCGATGGTGGGACCGTTTGCGTTGACATAGCGCTGGACGCGCTGGGATGCTTTCGTTGCCATGTGATTTCTCCTTTTTATTTTACGCCGTCTGCGGTGGGGTTCGTGATACCTATATTATAATGGCAGACCCCAGAAAGGGATTAGAAAAATTTTTGGAAAAATCCGCACTTTCCTAATATTCTTTTCCATGCAGGTCCATGCAGGCGGAGAAAACTGGCAATGTGCTGTACTAGTATATCAATGCCATGTGCAATTTAACCAATAGGTTTTTGGAAAGTTGTGAAAATTGCTTCAAAATAGTAAAATCGTCCTGTTTTACCTCAAAATATTACTAACAGAATTTCAAAATATCGTTCATAATAAGGACATAAAGTCCCGATGTGCCGCACAGTGGCAGGTGCGGTTTCCAAACGGGGCAAAACGGAGAACGCCTTGTTTACAAATTAAGGAGAGAAAACGAAATGGCAAAAACGAGAAGTCTGCCGGATAAGTACTACGACAAAGACTACGAGCACAACGGCATCCACCGCGTTCCGCTGTGGCGCATCGCATGCTTTGCACTGAACAACACGGCTACCAACCTGTACATGATGATGATGGGTTACGCTACCTATACTACCTGATGGGCTGGGTCGGCGTCGGCATGATGCTGGCCTCTTCCCTGAGCATGATCATGCGTATCTGGGACGGTGTCACCGACCCGTTCGTGGGCTTCATGGTCGATAAGACCAACGGCAAGTTCGGTAAGAACCGCCCGTTCATCGTCATCGGCAACATCATTCTGGCCGTGACCAGCTTCATCCTGTTCCACGTCACCCACCAGCTGCCGCAGGCAGTCCGCTTCCCCTTCTACGTTGTGGTCCTGATGATCTACTATCTGGGCTACACCTGCCAGTGCGTCGTTACCAAGTCTGCACAGTCCTGCATGACCAACGACCCTAAGCAGCGCCCCATGTTCGCTTCCTTCGACGGCGTGTTCAACACCGTTCTGTTCGCTGGTCTGGCGGTTGTGTTTGCGAACATGGCAAACAGCTACAAGGATGTCGGCGGCTATGCTTCCACCCAGTTCTTCCACAGCCTGTGGGTCATGACCGCCATTGTTTCCGGTATCTTCACCCTGCTGGCTGTCATCGCCATCGCCCCGAAGGACCGTCCGGAGTTCTTTGGCACCGGCAAGCCGGTCAAGGTCGGCCTGAAGGATTACTGGGATACCCTGAAGAACAACCGCGCCATCCAGATGCTGGTCCTGTCCGCATCTACCGATAAGCTGGGCTCCTCTGCCCGTACCAGCGCTGTCTCCGTTGCTATGTTCGCCTGCATCGCCGGTTCTACCGTTCTGCAGGGCAACGTGACCGCTCTGACCACCATCCCCAGCGTCATCGTCACCTTCCTGGCCATCTCTCTGGTGGCTACCAAGTTCGGCCAGCGCAAGGCCATGATCATCGGCTCCGTCGGCGGTTTGGTCATCAACGCTCTGACCATCGCCCTGTGGCTGCTGGGCGACCCCACCACCATGACCTCTGACCCCGCTAAGGGCACCCTGAACTGGGGCTACTTCCTGATCCTCCACGTCCTGCTGAGCGTTGCTTACGCAGGCTTCCAGGGCATCTCCGGCAACATCGTCATCCCCATGACTGCGGACTGCGCCGACTACGAGGTCTATCGCTCCGGCAAGTACGTTCCCGGCCTGATGGGTACTCTGTTCAGCTTCGTCGATAAGCTGGTCTCCTCCTTCGCTCCCATGATCGCCGGTGTCATGTTCACCATCTGCGGCTTCGCTGACCACAACCCCGTTGAGGGCGATGTGGCTACCATGAAGCTCCGCATCGGCTGCGCCTTCTGCTACAGCGGCGTGATCATGATCGGCCTGCTGTGCAACCTGATCGCTATGAAGTTCTATCCCCTGACCAAGGAGAAGATGGCTGAGATCCAGGACGAGGTCGCTCAGATCAAGATGAAGGCCATGGCTGAAAACGCATAATCCAAGCTGCCACGCTTTCTGATTCTGCGGAAACTACATCCCATGGGAAAGACCGCTCACCGGCTACGTGCACAGTGGGCGGCTTTCCCGATTTTATGAGACAAAGACAGAGGTACAACAATGGCAAATACCCAATGGACAAAAGACCCCGACCACGGTTTTATCTGGAATTCCATCGAACATTATTTCTATTGGAAGGAAAACCGCCAGCGCCATGAGGTGAACCGGAAAAAGTATCTCCGCCTTTGCATTCTGGGGGCCTTTGGGGCGCACCAGTTCTACGCCAAGCGCCCGGTTTTGGGGGTGCTGTATCTGGCCACCTTCTGGACCGGCTTCTCGGCAGCCATGACCATCGTGGATGCTGTCATCGCGGCCCCCATGAAGCCGGACGAGAACGGCAGCATCTGGCTGTGACCCCACCTCTTCTGAGCGGTTCCGCCGGGACCGGAAAGGTACAGTTCTATGAGCAACGTTTTGCAGACCCTGTTCAATACCAATCACGAGCTGCCTGATCTGCAGGTCATCGTGATTCTGGCCATCCTTGCGATCGTTGCGCCCTCGGTGGCCAAGTATCTTCATCAGCGGCGTTCCAGCGGCAGCACCAAGACCTCTGCCGCCTCGGCAAAGCCCCGCACTCAGCACAAGAAAAAGCGCTGAGCGGCTGAACTTTCTACGACATTTCCCTCTATTCATTCATCTCATTTACCTCCTTTCTTTTCGAAGAAACACCAAAAGCCCGCAGCTTTCGCTGCGGGCTTTTGGCGTTGCGGCTCTCCCCTCTCAGAAACTCTGGAAGGGCCGGCAGGGTGCGCAGCCGCTGCCCGTTCCGGCGGAGCCCGGCAGCCTGCGCAAAGACGAGACCTTGTTCGTCCAGCACAGCCAGCACCGGCCTGCCAAGGCCTCTCCCTCCGGGAGAGGTGGCAGCGCTTGCGCTGCCGGAGAGGGCCGTGTGTGAAAGAAGGAGCCTCCGAACAGGACGACAAAATGCCCCGGCAGGTGCTGCACAGCATCTGCCGGGGCGGTTTTATGGGGCTTTAACTTTGGGTCCTATCCGGGAACGCTCAGACCTTCTTGATCTTGATGAGCTGTGCGTTCAGGCTTTCCAGGAAGCCATCGGGCAGAGCCATGACGTTGCCCAGATTCTCCGGGGACATGGTCTTCATCATATCCCACATACCGGAGCCGGGCTTCACATCAAAGTTGGTGGTCAGCTTCACGACCTTGGCAACGAGGGCGAAGGCTTCGGGGGACTTGGAGACTTCTTCCATGTTGTCCTTGATGCTGTAGTAGCCTTCCGGGAACTCCATGGGAGCCTTGAGGTCCAGATCCAGGCTGCCGACCTGCTTGAACCAGTTGGCAACGCCCTCCTGGCGCTCGTTGAACTCCGGCAGGGTGTAGTAAGCGGGCTCCTCGGCGACCTTCTCCAGGGTGATGGAATCCTTCACATCGCCGGCCACAGCCAGGATGGTGTTGAAGCCTTCGTTCAGAGCAACGTCGAACTTGAAGACGCGGTGCGCGGTCTGCTGGCCGACTTCCTTGCCGTTGACGTACAGAACGACGGTGTCCTGGTTGGAGTAGACCTTGATCTCGGTGGTCTCACCTGCGCGCTGTGCGTGGCGGCGGCCAGCGATGTGGACCATCGGGGTCTGGGTCCAGTAAGCCTGATAGACAAAATAGCTGTCCTTCTTGGTCTTGCGGTCCATGGTGATGAGGCCCTTGTTGTTGCGGCCGCTCACGCCGCCCTCATGACGGGCAGCGCAGCCGAAGTCGAACATGTTCCAGACGTGGGAAGCCCACACCCAGGGACGGTCCTCGAAGACCTGTGCCATGTGCTCGTGGTACAGTGCCTGATACTCCTCGGTGTAGTCCTTGCACTCCGGCGTGTTGCTGTGCCAGTTGATGATGCCCTCGCAGCCGTACTCGGAAACGCCGATGCAGATGTCGGGATGGTCGGCGTGGAACTTGTCCAGCCAGGGGCCGTTCTGCTCCATCTTGCCGCCGTACCAGCCGAAGTAGTGGTTGTAGCTCTCCAGGTCGGTGATGTGGTGCATGGGGCCGTCCACGGGGGTGTGAGAAACGTGTGCAATGGTGGTCAGGCGGGTCGGGTCAAGCTCCTTGCAGAGTTTTTCCAGATCGTGGTGGGTGTCCACCAGCTCCTGAGAGATGCCGCCAATCAGGATCTCGTTGGAGATGCCCCAGAACATGATGGAGGGGTGGTTGTAGTTCTGGATGATGAGCTCCTTCATCTCCTCCATGACGTGGGTGTGTGCGCCCTCACCCTTCTTGAAGACGCTGATGAAGGGGATCTCAGCCCAGACGGCGAAACCGATCTCGTCGCAGGCATCGTAGAAGTCCTGGCTGTGCTGATAGTGTGCCAGACGGATGGTGTTGGCACCCAGCTCCTTGATGAGCATGGCGTCCTCATAGTGCTCTTCGGGGGTCAGCGCGTTGCCCTCGAACACGCGGTCCTGATGGCGGGAAACGCCGCGCAGCGGGGTGGGCACACCGTTGATGGAGAAGCCTTCGTTGGGCGTGACCTTGAAGGAACGGACACCGACGTTGGCGTAGATCTCATCGACGGCCTCGTTGTTGCGCTGCAGGGTCGCAGTGACGGTGTACAGATTGGGCTCGTCCATGCTCCACAGCTGTGCATCGGGCACGTAGATGGTGACTTCGGTCTCGGCAGAGCCGCGGACAGCGGAAGCGACCTCGCGGCCGAAGCAGTCCTCGATGCTGTACAGAACGGTCAGGTCGTCAGCGGGGTTGGTGACGAAGCTCTTGATGGTGAAGTTTGCACCGCCGTCCTCCGTGGGGACCGGGGTGACCATGATGCCGGGGCCGCCGTAGTAGTCCAGATCAAAGTGTGCATTGGGCACGCTGATCAGGTTGACGCCGCGGTACAGACCGCCGTAGAAGGTGAAGTCGGCGGAAGCGGGGTACATGGACGGGGTGTCCTCGTTGGAGACCTCGATGGTCAGCTCGTTCTCACCCTCGTGGCACAGATCGGTGACATCGGCACGGAAGATGGAGAAGCCGCCCTCATGGGTGGTGGCGACCGTGCCGTTGACCTTCACGGTGGCGCTCAGCGCAGCAGCGAGCACCTCAACATAGGTGCGGCCGCCCTCACGGGGCTGCTTGGGCTGCTCGAAGGTGCGGGTGTAAACGCCGGTGGTACGCAGGTAGCTGCCGTTGCCGTCGTTGCCGTCCACAGCGTTCCAGGTGTGGGGCAGGTTGACCTGCTCCGTCACATGGTCGCCCTTGGGGAAGGACAGGGTCCAGTTTTCGTTCAAGGAAATGATCTCTCTCATTGATACGACTCCTTCTCAGTTTTTTCTCTGTGTGGGTCTGCGGTGCAGACCTCGTTGTGAGATTAGTATATCACAGGAAGCCTCCGGAACGTTTGTACAAAATCGCGTCAAAATAGTAATATTTTGTGAAAATTCCAACGACCGGTCCGCTTTTGTGCAGAAGAAAACGGCCCCGGCAGCTGCCGGGGCCGTTTTCAGGCTTGCATCAGATCCCGCATTCGTCCAGGATGCCGCGCAGGGTGTCTGCGGACTTCCGGAGGTCAGCGGATTCCTTCTCGCTCAGTGCGATGGGGACCAGCTCTTCGAGGCCGTCGGCACCCACCACGGCGGGCATGCTCAGAACGACATTGTCCACGCCAAAGTCGCCGTGCATCATCGAGGAGATGGGCAGGATGGACTTCTCGTCCCGGATGATAACCTCGCAGATGCGCTTGACGGCCATTGCGACGCCGTAGTAGGTGGCGCGCTTCTTCTCAATGATCTCGTAGGCGCTGTTCTTGACCTTCTCCGCGATGTTCTCCTGGGACTGGTCGTGGTTGTAGTGGCCGCGCATCTCGCAGAAATCATCCAGTGCGATGCCGGAGACGTTGGCGCTGCTCCAGGCCGCGATCTCGCTGTCGCCGTGCTCGCCGATGATGAAGGCGTGGACGCTCTTGCTGTCCACGGACAGGTGCTCGCCCAGCTGATACTTCAGGCGGGCGGTGTCCAGCACGGTGCCGGAGCCGATGACCCGTTGCTCCGGGAAGCCGGACAGCTTGATGGCGGCATAGGTCAGGATGTCCACCGGGTTCGCCACCACCAGCAGGATGCCGCGGCATTCCCGCTTGGCGATCTCCGGGATGATGCTCTTGAAGATGTTCAGGTTCTTGTGCACGAGGTCCAGCCGGGTCTCGCCGGGCTTCTGGCCTGCGCCTGCCGTGATGACGATGATGGCGGCATCCACGATGTCATCGTAGGTGCCGGCATAGATCTTCATGTTGCCCACAAAGGGGATGCCGTGGCTGATGTCCATGGCTTCGCCTTCGGCCTTGGCGTGGTCTGCGTCGATCAGGACGATTTCCGAGAACAGCTTGCTCTGCATCAGCGCAAAGGCGGACGCCGAGCCGACGAAGCCGCAGCCGATGACGGCGATCTTGCGTAAATTGACGTTGTTCATAGGTTGCTTTCCCTCTTCTGCCGCCCACGGCGGCTCCATTCATTCCAAAACCTCTCCCGCCGGGAGAAGCTGCTGGACTAAATCGTTAAACTTTTGCCAAGCTTGGATACATTACCAGAAATCACGGCATCTGTCAAGTGCAGGCGCAACGACGCCGCTGCTTTTTCACAGGATGCCGCACAGCCCTTGAAAATATACCTGGCAGACGCAGAAGAAAACCAGTTGACGGAAAGCGGGAACTTTGTTATAATAATAGGGATATCAAGCGGCTCTGGCAGCTTCTGCCCGCCGCTCTGGAGCGCGAAGTGAATAGGGAGATGTATCGAAGTGGTCGTAACGAGAACGACTCGAAATCTAACTGGCTTTTTGGAAGTGGATTTCCGGTTTTGCTAGGTTTCATGCGGGTTTTCCGACTTCGAGAGCGAACGGTTTTCGGTCGTTCTCTCCTGAAATTCTCTCCAAAGTTTTCCCAGAATGCACAGAGCATTCTAAAATTTAATATGTGGAGCATTACTCAAGTGGTCGTAAGAGGTCGCACTCGAAATGCGATAGGCCGGGAGACCGGTGCCAGGGTTCGACTCCCTGATGCTCCGCCAAATCGAATGGACAGATGAATTTTATTCGTCTGTCCATTCTTTTTTGCCGGAACATCGCCCGTCCACCCTGTCTTTGGGGCGTATGGCATCATGCTGACGCATTGCCATAGCCCAGCCCCTCCATCATCGCCTGTGCAGACGAGAGTTTGGAAGCGTAATCGAGGTGGGCGTAAATATTGGCGGTGGTGGAGAAGTCGCTGTGACCCAGCCATTCCTGAATCTGCTTCATGGAAACGCCGTTTGCCAGAAGAAGGCTGGCGCAGCTATGACGCAGGTCGTGGAAGCGGATAGGACGCAGACCGTTTTTCTCCAACAGCTTCGGGAACTGCTCGGAAACGTAGTTGGGGCGGATGATGTTCCCGATCTCGTCCACACACAGATAGCCCAGATACTCCCGGTTGTAGCTTTTACCGCACAGACGGCGGTAGGTGTCCTGCTGACCTTTCAGCATCAGCAGACGGTCACGGATGTGGGGCACAAGGGGCAGCGTCCGAAGGCTGGACTTCGTTTTTGCACGGTCAGCCTGCACCAGAACCTTTTTGCCGTCGATGGATGCCTGCGTGACGATGTGCTTGACCTCCAGCGTGTTGGCTTCAAAGTCGATGGCATCCCATTTCAGACCCAGCACCTCGCTGCGGCGCAGACCGTAGAAGGATGCCAGCAGAACCGGGATCTCCAGTTTGGTGCCCTCTGCGATCTCCGTCAAAGCATGAATCTCATCGGCGCTGTAATAGCTGCCTTTGAACTCATTCTTCTTAGGACGCTCGACCTTATCTGCCGGGTTGGTGGGGATCAGGTCAATCTTCACCGCATACTTCAACGCCTTGTGGATGTTTGCATGATAATGGATCACCGAATTTGCCTTGACCCGTTCAAGCTGCTTGGTGTAGAAATCCTGCAAGTCGGTGGCTTTCAGGTCTACCAGTTTGATGCCGCGCTTTCGGAAATAGGGAACGATCACACGCTCCACCATTCCCTGATAGCTGGCATAGGTCGTGATTTGGATAGTGCTTTTCGTGACTTCCAGCCATTTCAGCATGAAGTCCGAAAAGAGAATGTCATCGTCTAAGCGGATCTCCGCAGGTGCGGTGGAAACCATGAAGTTCCGCCGACGTTCCAGCAAAAGAGCCTCGGCTTTCTTCTTGTTCCTCTTGACGGACAGACCGGTGGCTTCCCACTTGGTCTTTCGCTTTCCGGCTGCGTCCTTGTAACTCAGAACGATGTAATAGAAGTCGTTTTTTTCTTGCAGATGCCCTGCTACCATAGTGTTACCTCCTGTCTTTGCATCCACTTGAATTGACAACTTCGTTATCCCATGACTGCCCGTGCGCACTGGTGTCGATGCGCACATCCGTTTCACCCACATAGCCAACTTTCCCCTCAATAGTTCGAGTGGGGAGTTCGACCACAACATTGTCACCGACCTTGTAATCGGGCAGGGGGGATTCCATCATATCCTGCTCCTCGTACAACTCCCGGACAAGCGCCAGCGGTTCCTCCCGGAAAACTGGCATCCGCATTTCTGCCAGTGCCACATCCTGCAGGGTCACGCTACCCCTATCATAGTTTACCGTATCCACTCGGAAAGCCCGCCCTTCCATGTGGACGGTGGCACCCAGCGGCAGATAATCCTCCCGGCGCAGATACTTGGTCTGGTGGTGGGTGCCGTCCTCGTTCAGCCCGGCAAGGTAGACGTTCTCGCCGCGCTGCCATAGTTGTTTGGCACGGTACACCCACTGGTTACTGGGAAAGCCGGTGACCGGGACGGTGCCCAGTGCTGTTTCTTTTTCCAGAAGTTTGCCGCCCAGAAGTTCGCAGACCTTCCGGGCATCCTCACCGTAGAACTCATAGTATCCGTACTGCTCAAAGCCTACCAGCGCATCCGGGTACTGTTCCTTCAGGGCGTTGTACTCGGCGGCGGCATCCAGCGGCAGCAGTGCCGGGCGTTCCTCCGCCTTGCTGTGATAGTGCTCCAGTTCCTCGTCTGTGACGCTGACCAGTTCCGAAAAATCCAGAGCCTCCAATTCGGTTTCGGTCAGATCTTCCAGACTTTCGTACTGGCGTTCATCTATCAGCACCTTGCCCAGATACCGTTCCACCCGGTATCCCACCAAATCCACATTAACTTGAATGGGGATTTCCTCATCGGTGGCGTGGGTGTAGGCAATGCCGATCTTGGACAGGTCGGAAAAGTCCGGCTCGGAATCGTATTCTTCCTGACAAAACTCCCGGAGCAGATTCTTTGCACGGGTCAGGTCGGCATCCGGCTTTGTGCTGACCGGCGCAGGGGGTGCGTAATGCTCCTTCTCCTTGTCGGTCAGATAGCGGTCGGACTGGATCATCAGGTCGATATACTTTTCCACCTGCGCCCATTTCAGGGTGATTTTCTGGTAGTCGGGATAATGAACAAATTCCAGTCCCTTCCAGTCGTGGTTCACAAAGCCCCGGCTTCCGTCCAGATAATCGTGGGAGTGCCCACCGACACCGTACTCCTTTGCCAGTGCTTTGGCACGGAGGTTGCGGTCGGGCTGGGTCTGGTACAGCGCCATAATGCGCTGCTTGCCGCCCGTAAATCCCGAACCGTGCTTACGCAGTTCGTTTTCAATTTCAGCCTGCGACAAAACAAAAGCGGAGGGCGTTTTCTCGCTCTCCGCTCGGTCGATTTTTTCGATTTGCTGGGCTTCGGTGGGGAGGACGGCATCCAGAAAACTTAGCTGTAGATCAGCTCCGTCATCACCAGTTCCTCGGCTTGCGCTTTCAGGCTGTTCATGTGCTGCACCCACGCCATCTGATTCTGCTCCTTGTCCGGGGCCGGGTTCTGTTTCAGAAGCTGCGCCATGGTCTGCTGCATCCGGTTCTCTGCCGTCTGCTCCACCTCCATCAGGTGCGGGTACAGACTCCCGTTCAGAAGCATCGTGTGGTACAACACCGGGCGATGGTTCATCAGGTACGTCCGGCGCAGCCTGCCGTACTTGCCCAGCGGGTTCTTCGGCTGATGCAGGGTCAGGTTCGGGAGAAGATAATCCCCGGTCTGCGTGTAACTCAGATTGCTGCTCATATTCATGCTGGCTCCTTTCATTGTTTCGGCGGCGAATGGTGGTTTTTACGGTGCGCTCAATTTGGCGTAAGACCTCCCGGCTCATGTCGCTGACGGCTGCGCCGAGGGCGTAGACACTATCCGGGGTGG
>OHYR01000128.1_pt1 | contig 21046 bp, 19 predicted proteins | sample 1580241 | NCBI WGS metagenome assembly OHYR01 (sample SAMEA3882533, study PRJEB24775) | human gut metagenome | biome: human-associated habitat; feature: intestine environment; material: feces | place: Netherlands | collected 2009/2010
GTGCCAATGTGTTATCATCCACCCCTACATAGCGGATGGCATCTGTTACCGTTTGGATAGCCATATAAAAAATACCTCCTATTTTCCTTACTCAGACTCTGACTGATAGGTTCTTCTTTTCTAACGAAACATACGCTCAACCGCGGATCGACGGTCGCGCATTTTACCGTTGCCTTGCTTCCCCCAGAGTCGTTACATGTGGTACACCGCAGCGGAGCGAAGTCCTTCCGGCAGGCCGTCGGGCGCAGCAGGTGAAAGTTCCCAGCGTACCTGCCCCGCCCACTGGGAGGCGACGGCGGAGAAGTGGAGCATGACAATACCGAGATCCAATGCGGCATCCAAATTATCGGTGTAGGCATCCTCCTGCTGCACCAAATAGATGCTGTGATCCTGCACAAGGAAGCCATAGGGCTGACGGTTGAGATAGCTGGGGGAGAGCGAAGCGGCGTAGAAGGACTGCCAGAGCATATCGTCGTAGAAGTCCATCATCTCGTCAAGCCCAGACTTGTTGCTCCAGCTCCCCATGTGAACCAAATCGTGCACGCCCTTTTTGGGCGCGTAGTACTGCTGCTCGGCCCGCACATCGATCTGAGACATACTTAGGATATTCAGCCGCAGCTTTTTTGCGGTCTTTTCCCCGTAGCCAAAGGCAACGATTGCCGCCACCTCTAACGGGGTGGCGAGAGACAGTGCCTTTTTGATTTTGTCGCTGTCGGTGAAGGTCATCCAGCAGGTGTCAATGTCCAACTCAGTCAGCTTGAGGACGAGATCTTCCATCATGTAGCCGGCGTTGATGGCCGCATAGGAATGCGGGGCAGACATAAGGAGCAGGTAATGCGGTGCTCCGATGAGAAATTGATTATAGCCCGCTGAGCTCTCCAGCGCCGGCTGTGCATCCTTGTCCAAGACGATCAACTCCGTTGCAATCTCCGGGACAAGACGGGGGCAGGTCTTTTCATAGTAGGATCGGAGCTGGCCGATAGCCTCGCTCGGAACTTCCTTTTCGCGGAATGCGCGAACGGATCTGCGATTTTGAATCATAGCGCTGTAATTCATAGTAGTATCTCCTATTCTGATGTCTTTGGTTTTCTTATAAATCGTCTATCAGTGCGGTGCTCTTGGCGTAGGCGGTACTGCGTGCCTCAAAGAAATCGGTCTTGACCATGTTGGCGTCGGCGTACTGGCTGACCCATTCCATGCTCTCCGGTTCGCTCTCAAAGCCTGGATACAATGCGGGATAGCCAAGGCTCGTCCAGCGAAGATTGCCGAGATAGCGGATGTAATCGCTGATCATCTGCCGGTTCAGCCCCGGGATGTCGTCGCCGATCACATAATGCCCCCATGCGATCTCCTGCTCCACGCCCTCACGCATCATCTCGCGCAGCGCTTGTACGCTCTCGGCGGTGAACAACTCCGGCTGCTCCTTTTGCAGCTCCGTGATGATATTGCGGAACAGCCACAAGTGCGTGTTCTCGTCGCGGTTGATATAGCGGATCTCCTGCGCCGAGCCGGGCATCTTCCCGTTTCGGGAGAGATTGTAGAAGAACATAAAGCCGCTGTAAAAATAGATGCCCTCCAAAATATAGTTCGCCATCATCACGCGCAGCAGCGTGGGAGCGTCCTTCCGCTCCTGAAACTCGTTGTAGCAGTCCCCAATGAAGGTGTTGCGGCGCAGCAGATGCTCGTCCGTTTTCCATTGGTAGAGGATGTCATTGCGCTCCACGGGGGAACAGATGGTGTCGAGCATATAGCTGTAGCTCTGTGAGTGGACACACTCCTGAAACGCCTGAATGGACAGGCAGAGATTGACCTCGTTGGCGGTAATGTAGGCGCCGATATTAGGCAGGTTCGCTGTCTGAATGGAATCCAAAAAGACAAGAAAACTCAGAATTTTATCGTAGGCGCTGCGCTCGGCTGACAGCAGGCGGGGATAGTCCTTCACATCCTGCGAGAGATTGATCTCCTCAGGGATCCAAAAGTTGTTCATGGCCTGCCGGTACCAGTCGCTGACCCAAGCGTACTTCATATTGTTGAAGTCGTTGAGGTTGGTGGTATTGCCGCCGATCATGCGCCGCAGGCGCACATCAGGGTCGCCCTCCGGGTTAAAGAGGGGCTTTTTCTTCAGTTCCGTCATGCTATCCTCCTTATGACGAGCAGCTTTCGCAGGCCTCGACCTCAAGGGCCTTGCTGCGGACATAGTAAATGGTCTTGACGCCGGCCCTCCACGCCTCCAAATACAGTCTGAGCACCTGACGCATGGAATAGTCGTTGGTGATATAGAGATTCATGCTCTGCGCCTGGTCAATATGTCTCTGGCGAAGGCCCGCGGCGCGTACCGACCAGCTTTGGTCGATCAGATGCGCCGCCTTATAGTACCACCATGTATCCATAGAAAGCTCCGGGGCAACGCGGGGCAGCATGCTGCCCTTTTTCTCCTCTAAGAAGAATTTCTTCATAATTGGATCGATGCCCGCCGACGTGCCGGAGAGGATAGATGTGCTGGAGGTCGGTGCGACCGCCAGCAGATAGGCGTTGCGCATTCCCTGCACCGCCACCGTTTTCGCAAGCGCCCGCCACTTTTCGGAGGTATAACCCCGCTTTTCAAAATACGCGCCCGTCTGCCAGTCGCTGCCCTCAAAGAGCGCGTAACGACCCTTTTCCCGTGCCAGAGCTGTGTCCGCCTTGACAGCGGCGTAGTTGATGAGCTCGAACACTGCGTCGGTGAAGGCAAGGTGCTCATCGCTCTCCCAGTGGATGCCGCGCTTTGCCAGCATGTGGTGGTAGCCGCTGACGCCCAGGCCGATGCTGCGGTACTTCTGATTGGTAAGCCGCGCGTATTCCAACGGGTAGAAGTTGAGGTCGATCACATTATCCAGTGCGCGGATGGCCGTTTCCACCGTGCGTTCCATATAGGCCTCGTCCTCCACCGGCAGATTACCGAGAGACAGACTCGCCAGATTGCAGACCACAAACTCACCTGGGCGTGTGGCCGTCACCACAATTGTGTCGCCGTTCTCCGTGTGCACCTCAGTGCTGATGTGCTCGATGGGTGCCATGTTCTGCGCGATCTCCGTACAGAGATTGGAGCAATAGATCATTCCCGTGTGGCCGTTTGGGTTCATATGATTTACACTGTCGCGATTGAAAGCGAAGGGTGTGCCGGTCTCCACTGCCGAGCGAAGCACCAGCCGCACGATGTCCTTGACGGTGACGCTGCGCTTTTCGATGCGCGGGTCATTGACGCAGTCCAGATACCGCTTCTCCCATTCCGTACCCCAGTAATCCTCCAGAGCGTAGCCCTTGACCGTGAGGATCTCATGCGGACACATGAGATGCCACGGCGCGTCTATGTTCTCCTCCGCCAGTCGCCAGAAGAGATCCGGATAGCACACGGCAGGAAACACATCATGCGCCTTCATGCGGTCGTCGCCGTTGTTGGTGCGCAGTTGAAGGAATTCCGGCAGATCCCGGTGCCATGCGTCTAAGTAAACCGCCACAGCGCCCTGCCGCATCCCCAACTGATCCACCGCCACGGCGGTGTCGTTGACCAGCCGGATCCAGCGGATAACACCGCCCGCCGCCCCTTGAAAGCCGCGGATGGTGCTGCCTGCAGCGCGCACCTTACCGAAGTACATCCCCATTCCACCGCCGAATTTAGAGACCTTTGCGAAGTTGTCCAGCGAGCGGTAGATGCCGTCCAGACTGTCCGGCACAGTGTCCACAAAGCAGCTTGAAAGCTGATGGTAGGGCTTTCGTGCGTTGGACATGGTAGGTGTCGCCATTGTGACCTCCATACGGCTGAGCATATCGTAAAAGCGTTTTACCCACCCCATGCGGTCAGAGCCTTCGTTCATAGCAAGATGCAGCGCGATACCCAAAAACATCTCCTGCGGTGTTTCCAGCGGCACGCGGCTGCGTGACTGGATCACATAGCGTTTGAGCAGCAGGTCAAGGCCGGAGTAGGTGAACAGCTCGTCCCGTTCCGGGCAGAGAAAGTCCTCCGCCATGGCAATCTCCTCGTGGGTATAGTGGGCAAGGATATAGTCACCGTAGAGTCCCTTATCCGTCAGATAGCGAAGCTTGCCATAGAGGTCGCAGACGCCGCGCCCCTCCCATTCCTGTGCGTTGCGACAGCGAAAGGAGTGGTTCAGAAGCCGCGCCGCGATGAACTCCCACTTGGGTGCCTCTGCCGTAGTCAGCTCTACCGCCGCCTTGGTCAGTGCCTCAGCCCGCTCATCCTCCGTCATGCCCAGGCGACAGAAACTCTCAAACTTCATTTGAAGCGCCGCGAGGGAGTAGACTTCCTCGGTAAAATCCATCTGGATGCGGCGCAGCACCTCGTCAAGCGAGTCATCCCCCACCGTCCGCGCGATGGTATGCCGGACACGGCGCAGCGCAGACCGCTTTTCGCGGTAGAGGATGTACGCCTTGGCCACCTCATAGTGTCCGCGCTCCATGAGCGTTCGCTCCACCTCGTCCTGCACACGTTCTACGGTGAGCGGCACTGTGACGGAGAGATTGTTGAGAACAGTGGCGAGGATCTCATCCATCTCTCTGCTCCCGATCTCCTTGCCCTGTCCGTCAAACGCCTTTTTCATGGCGTTGAAAATTTTCTCCTGTTGAAAGGGAACAGACTCCCCGTTTCGTTTTCTGATCTCCATTTCGATCCTCTCATCTTCTCCGGTCACTTCTCATGTCCTTTTGGGCAAAGAGCGGGCAAGCGCAGTATCACGCTTGCCCGCTCTGTTTTTGAAAGCCGGTTTTTCTGCAGCCGACGCGGCAGGGCCGTTTGTTGTCTGTTGTCTTGGTTTTGGCTTTCCTGCCAGTTACTTCATAGATTCCAGAATGGCGTCCGCCAGTGCTTCCAGCTCAGTGCGCTTGTCCGTGCCCATGGACGAGGCGAGGCTGAGCCGCTCGTTGAGCACCGTCATGTTCTTAAGCTCATTGTTGACGAATTTCTGCATGAGGTCACCGGACTTCACCGCCCATGAGCCGTTTTCAATGATGGCAAAGGTGCGGTTTTGCAGATTCAGTGCCTTCATATCCATGAGGAAGTCATGCATGGCGGGGTAGATGCCGAGGTTGTAGGTCACAGAGGCCAGGACAATGTGACTGTACTTAAACGCCTCGGAGATCAGCTGGGAGACATGAGTGGAGGACACATCGTACATCGCCACCTTGCTCATGCCCTTATCGCAGAGCGAGGTCGCCAGCGCCTGCGCCGCGTTCTCCGTGTTGCCATACATAGAGGCGTAGACGATGAGCACGCCCTGGGTTTCAGGGGCATAGCGGCTCCATGTGTCGTACTTTTCGATGAACCAGCCCAGATCCTTACGCCACACGGGGCCGTGGAGCGGGCAGATGTACTTGATCTGATCCAAAACGCCGCCGGCCTTTTTCAGCAGGAGCTGGATGTGGGGGCCGTACTTGCCCACGATGTTGGTGAGGTAACGGCGGGCGTCGTCCAGCCAGTCCCGCTCGAAGTCCACCTCGTCGGCGAACAGCTTGCCGTCCAGCGCGCCGAAGGTGCCGAAGGCGTCGGCGGAAAAGAGAACGCCGTCGGTGACGTCAAGGGTCACCATGGCCTCCGGCCAGTGAACCATGGGCGCGCCCACAAAGGTGACGGTGTGCTTGCCGAAGGAGAAGGTGTCGCCCTCCTTCACCTCGATGCACTCATGTCCGTCCACATGGAAGCCGAACTGCCGCATGAGCATGAATGCCTTCTCATTGGAGATCAGTTTCACCTTGGGATGGCGTAGCAGGATCTCCTCGATGCAGGCGGCGTGATCCGGCTCCAGATGGTTGACCAGCAGGTAGTCCAGCTCGCGGCCATCCAGCACATACGCCAGATTTTCCAAAAGCTGGCGGCAGGCAGACCAGTCCACCGTGTCAAAGAGCACCGTCTTTTCATCCAGCAGGCAGTAGGCGTTGTAGCTTACGCCCCGGGGAATGGGAAAGCAGTTTTCAAACAGGGCCAGGCGATGGTCGTTGGCGCCCACCCAGTAGAGGTCGTTCGTTACTTTACGCACGCAATACATCTTATCTTGCCTCCTTCACGGCCTCAAGCCTTTACAAATTGATCCTTCGTCTCCGCGCACTCGGGACACACCCACTCGGCGGGAAGCTGCTCAAAGAGCGCACCGGGCGCGATCTCGCCGTCCTCGTCGCCCAACTCCGGCACATACTCGTAGCCGCAGCCGCTGCAGACGTAGCGGTCGCCGATGGGGGCGGGCTTCGGCGGCGTGGGCCGCTTCATCTTTACCATGGGCGGCGCGGGCAGCTTTTCGCCGCTATCCAGCGCGGCAGTGAGCAGGGGCAGGATCTCCTCCACATCGCCCACGATGCCGTAGTCGCAGTTCTTGAAGATAGGCGCGTTACCGTTCTTATTGATGGCCACGATGGTGGAGGCGTCCTTGATGCCCTTAAGGTGCTGGGATGCGCCGGAGATGCCGCAGGCGATGTACAGATTGCCGGTGAACTTCTGACCGGACATACCCACATAGCGGTTCAGCGGCAGATATTTGAGAGTCTCCGCCACAGGGCGGGAAGAACCGATGGCCGCGCCGGCGGCCTTGGCCAGCGACTCTACCAGTTTCATGTTCTTTTTCTCCCCGATGCCCTTGCCCGCGGAGACCACCCGCTCCGCCTGCGGGATGGGCGTATCCATAGGGATGCCCACGGAGAAGTCGTGACCATCCTTCTTCAGCGCCGCCACAAGGTCGGCCACCTGCTGGGCAGCATCCCCCTCCCGGAAGATGGTCTTTTTGCGAATGCCGGTGATGGGCGCGGGTTTCTTGGCCGCCGAACGGCTCTCGCCGCCGGAGCTCTTGCCCAGCCTGCCCAACAGATGAGAGGCGATGACCACCCGCTGGATCTCGTTAGTGCCCTCGTAGAGGGTGGTGATCTTGGCGTCGCGGTAGGCCCGTTCCACCTCCATGCCCTTGAGGTAGCCGCTGCCGCCGTGGATCTGCAAGGCATCGTTGGTGACCTCCAGCGCGATGTCCGAGGCGTACATCTTCGCCATGGCGGACTCCATGCCGTAAGGCGCGTGCTGCTCCTTCAGCTCCGCCGCGGAGTAGATGAGGAACCGGGCGCAGCGCAGCTTGGTTGCCATATCCGCCAGCTTGAAGGCGATGCTCTGCTGGGCCGCGATGGGCTTGCCGAACTGGACGCGCTCCTTGGAATAGCTCAACGCGTGCTCAAACGCGCCCTGGGCGATGCCCAGCGCCTGCGCGGCGATGCCGATGCGTCCGCCGTCCAGCGTGGACATGGCAATCTTGAAGCCCTCGCCCTCCTTGCCCAATAGGTTTTCCTTGGGAACCTTCACGTCGTTGAAGATCAGCTCCGCCGTGGAGGAGGAGCGAATACCCATCTTGTCATAGTGGTCGCCGAACTCAAAGCCCTTCCAGCCCTTCTCCACGATGAAAGCGGAGATGCCCCGGGTGCCGATGTCCGGCGTGGTGACGGCGAAAACCACATAGGTGTCCGCCTTAGGGGCGTTGGTAATGAAGATCTTGCCGCCGTTGAGGAGGTAGTAGTCCCCCTTATCCAGCGCCGTGGTCTCCGTGCCGCCGGCGTCGGATCCGGCGTTGGTCTCCGTAAGGCCGAAGGCGCCGATCTTCTCGCCCTTGGCCAGCGGAACCAGATATTTCTTCTTCTGCTCCTCGGTGCCATAGGCGAAAATGGGCCATGAGCCGAGGGAGACGTGGGCGGAGAGGATTACGCCCGTGCCGCCGTCCACACGGGCCAGCTCCTCCACCGCGATGGCGTAGCTCAGAGCATCAAGACCGGCACCGCCGTACTCCTTGGGGTAGGGAATGCCCATCCAGCCCAGCTTACCCAGCTTCTTGACAGCCTCCTCGGGAAACTCATTGTTCTGATCCATTAAAAATGCGAGGGGCTTGATCTCCTCCTCCGCAAAACTCCGGATCTTCGCGCGCAGCTCTTCGTGCGCCGACGTGGTTTGAAACAGCATACGGGTACCTCCTTTTAAAATTTTACAGCTTGCTTGTATCTTGGGGATCGGATCCGCCGGTCAGCAGCCTGCGCAGGCTCACGGCACGGAACGCCTCGTCCTGCTTTTGCTGCAAGGCCGCCAGCTGACAGTGGATGGCGCACCGCCCATGCTTGTCCTGCCAGCGGCATTCATATCCCGGCTCCATGCAGGCGCACAGGATGCCCCGCTCCCCCACGACCCCCATGAGATCGTAGAGGGAGGTCGCGTCCAGATCGCAGGACAGCGCGCAGCCGCCGAGAGCGCCGCGGCTCACCCGCACCAAATTGCCGGCGGAGAGCTTGCGCAGAATCTGGTAGGCAAACTGATTGGGGATCAATTCCGTTTCCGACATCTCGGCCACCGAATGCTTCTCCCCGTCCATCAGCACCCGCAAAATGCGCAGCGCGTAGTCCGTCTCTTTGGTGATGATCATGCTCCACATCCTCTTTTCGCTTGCTTGTTAATACTATCATATCAATCTTGATAAATTTTGTCAAGATTATTTCAAAAAAAAATATTGCTTTCATACAGACCGCCCCAGACCGGGTCAACTTCGCTTTCCATTCAGCGAAAAGCCATGTTCCTTACAATTATAGAAGCCGAAAAAGCTGTGCCGTGGCAGTCCGCCGAAAGCAGAAAAGACTATGCCTGAAAACCAGAAAGCGGAGAAATTGGTTGGGGCTCGCAGGGGTCGCCCATCCAAGGCGGATGAGGCGATCCCTGACAAGCCTAAGCCATCCAACCGAAACAAGCAATAAAGTGCGTGCTTTTCATTTTATTCATGCCGATCATTCTTGGGAGACAGTAGAAAAATTCCCATTGTTATTGACATGATGTGCGTTACAGAGTAAAGTATTCATCAAGACTGATTCGCAATAAAGAATATCATGGTCGTTCCGTGATCGAGGTCGTTATGATAAAAGGAAATGTAAAAATAGATCGCAAAAATCTCATCAGCATCCTGCAAAGCTGCCTTGTGCTGATTTTGGTGATCCTTGTCGCTCTGATGATGGTCGAGATCGGCAACCTGAAGGGCACGGCCCGCGTCATCAATTATGCCGGGCTGGTGCGCGGAGCCACGCAGCGGGCGGTAAAGCTGGAGATCACAGGCACCCGAAACGATGCGTTGATCGCGTATTTAGACGATATTCTAAGCGATCTGACATCCGGGGATGGGCACTACGAATTGGTAAAGCTCAAGGACGCGGCCTATCAGGAAAGGCTGGACATCCAGCGTGCCTACTGGGAGCGGCTCAAGGCGGAGGTCGCGGCGGCCAGACAGCGTGGATATGAGAACACCCAAATCGTTGCCATGAGCGAGACCTATTTTGAAATGGCGGACGAAACGGTGTCTGCCGCGGAACATTATTCAGAAAAGATCGCCATGAAGATCCGCACTATTGAGATCCTCTCGGCACTGGATATGCTGTGCCTGGTGATCCTGATCATGCTCCAGACCGCCATGGCACTGAAAATGGCCCGGAAAAACCAACTGCTGGAGCAGAAGGCATACATCGACATCCATACCGGCCTGCCCAACAAAGGCTCCTGCGAGGAGCTTCTCAACAACAGGGAAATTCTCCAGGAGCCTACGGCCTGCGTCATATTTGACCTGAACAATCTGAAAACCGTCAACGATACGAGGGGTCATTCGGCGGGTGACCAACTGATCCTGAGCTTTGCCCGGCTTTTACGCCGGGTGATCCCGGAAAAGCATTTCGTGGGCAGATACGGCGGCGACGAATTTATGGCGGTCATTTACCATACGGACCGGCAGGAGGTGGAGGGCATACTGGACAGTCTGCGCAGGGAAGCCGACGCTGCAAACCGTGACGGCAATCAGCTTCCTCTCAGCTACGCCTACGGTTGGGCGATCTCCGCCGATTATGAAGGCTGCATCATGCAAACGCTGCTGGACAAGGCCGACTATTGCATGTACGAAAATAAGCGAGCCTACTACGCCACCCACGACCGGAGAGCGCCCAGGTCATAAGGCTCTTTTCAAACGAAAAACAGCAAGAACGAATTCGTCGCCACTATTGCGAAAAAAGCCTGGCCTGACGAAGAAAGGACAGGGAGGCGGCACTGAACGTCCACGTCGCAGTTGTGATGGAGGTACTGAAGGCTGGTGGCAGCGTGCAGTTCATCAGCTTCGTTAGCTTTGAGGTGAAGGGGTGCGCTGCCCGATCTGCCGGTTCGATGGTTTGCTGTACAGGAAACTCCCCAGCAGGTACTTTACGATGAACGCTGGGGCGAGGGGCGGACGACTATCTTCTTTGCTGCACAACTGCACCATTTTCTCATACACGGACGATAGATCCAGCACTGCCTCACATTTCCGGAGGATGGTCTCCTGCTGCATTAGATACTCGATTAATCCGCCAAGCTGATCTGGACATTGCTGTAACGATACATAGCTGCCCTCCAGGTACAAGGTTTTTGCTGGATTTTTGCCAGTTCTCTTGCTCCGATTATACAACAGATTGGCCTCTATGGATTGAAATATAAGGCTTTTTCTTTTATTCAGTGCATATTAAGTTAGGATGTGCAGTAGATGCTCCATTTTACCGCAGAACAAAGTCTTTTTCTGTGACGAGGTTACATTGATAAAAAAATCCGGTGCTTTTTGAGCACCGGATTTTAAGAAGGTGAATTACGCTTTCCACAGACTGTGGAGGTTGCAGTAGGCGTAGACCGCCTCGACCTCATCGCCCTCGCAGAGAGCGAAGCAGACCTCCGGCTTTTCGCCGGGATGCAGTTCCTTACGCTGATTGCCCTGCTTGGTCTGGAGAGATACCCATTCGATGTAGTGCTCCGGCAGCATGGGGTGCTCCACGGAGCCGACCTTGACATGGACGATGCCGTTTTCCACTGTCCAGACAGGGACGTGCTTCTCCACGGCGGCGTCGGTGGTGCCGGGGATGATCTCGCTCATCGGCTCACCGCAGCAGATGACGGGAACGCCCGTGTCCTTGACCTTGGCAATGATGTTGCCGCAATGCTTGCAAATGTAAAACTTCTGCTCCATGATGATTCTCCTTTTCTTTCTTTAATAGTTTTCTGCGTGAATTTCAAAATAGCTCTGGGGATGGTTGCAGGTGGGGCAAACCTCCGGGGCCTTCTCTCCCACGACGATGTGACCGCAGTTGCGGCACTCCCACACCTTGACCTCGCTCTTGGCGAATACCTCCACCATCTCCACATTGTGCAGCAGGGCACGGTAGCGCTCCTCGTGGTGCTTTTCAATGGCGGCGACCAGGCGGAAACGCTGGGCCAGCTCATGGAAACCTTCCTCATCGGCTGTTTTGGCAAAGCCGTCGTACATATCCGTCCACTCGTAGTTCTCGCCCTCAGCGGCGGCGAGAAGGTTTTCTGCGGTGTCGCCAATGCCGTTCAGTTCTTTGAACCACAGCTTGGCGTGTTCCTTCTCATTATCAGCGGTTTTGAGGAACAGTGCCGCGATCTGCTCAAAGCCTTCCTTCTTGGCCTTGGATGCAAAATAGGTGTACTTGTTGCGTGCCTCGGACTCACCGGCAAAGGCAGCCATCAGGTTTTTTCGGTTTGAGTTCCTGCGTATTTCGTTTCTTTCATGGTGGATACTCCTTCCTGCTTTTCTGCTTTTATTGTAGCAAATCTATGATTTTCTTCTGTGACGAAGTCACATTCCTTTTTATTTTAGACGATTTAGTCTGTTCTTATCCCGCAGCGTGATTGCACCACGCTTCAGCTCCACCAGCCCGTCCTCCGAGAAGCTTTTGAGCATCCGTGCCACTGCCTCCCGTGCCGAGCTGATGTGCTGGGCGATCTGCTCATGGGTCATGCGTATCGTGTCGGAGCCGGTACGCTCCGCTTCGGCAAGGAGAAATTCTGCCAGCCGCCGATCCAATCCCTTGAACATGATCTGCTGCATCGCCCACATCACATCAGAAAACCGTTTCGTTGCCAGCTCATAGAGGAAGCAGCGGACATGAAGATTTTGCTCCTTGAGCGCAGCGATGACATTTGCAGGGATAATCAGAACCTCCGTATCCATTCCTGCGGTCATTTGCGTATCAAAGGTGATCTGACTGATCACGCAGGAGGCAGAAAGCACGCATAGTTCGCCCGGATACAGGCGGAACAGCGTTACCTCCCGCCCCTCATCAGAGAGAAGATAGGTGCGGATCTCGCCGGAAAGAATAAGCAGCATTCCGAGACATTCATTGTCGCTGCTGTGAACGAACGCACCCTTTTTATAATGACGGACAAAGGCACTTCGGCGTAGCGTTTCTTGCTCCTGTTCGGTCAAGGATGACCAGAACGGAAGTTGTGTCAGTGTGCGTTCCATATCAATGGCAGCTATGCTTGCCGCAGCCGTGGTCACCGCAGGTGTGACCAGCCTCGCCGTGCTCATGGTCATGGTGGTCACAGTGAACATTGGGATCGTAGCCCAGATTTCCGCTGAGCAATGCGCTCACCGCTGCGTCAGCGTCCCCGCTGACACCGCCGTAGAGCTTGATGCCCGCTTCGGCCAGAGCTGCCTGCGCACCGCCGCCGATGCCTCCGCAAATCAAAGTGTCCACGCCGTTCTGCATCAGGAAGCCTGCCAGTGCGCCGTGACCGCTGCCGTTGGTGTCAACAACTTTCGCATGAGTGATTTTGCCGTCCACAGCTTCATAAAGCTTGAACTGCTCGGTGTGACCGAAATGCTGAAAGATTTGACCGTTTTCATAGGTAACTGCAATTTTCATAATGGAATCTCCTTTGCAAGTTTTGCCTGATTTTTCCATGTTGGCTCTCTGCATCCGGCAGCAACGGCCGCAGTGGGCTGCCTCCTGTCCTCCGCAGATGCGGTAGTTTCCCCCGGTGATGTGCAGCGGTTTCCCGTGGACAAGACACGCTGCGATCTTGCGCCGTGCGCTTTCGTAAATCTCCTGCACGGTAGAGCGGGAAATGTCCATCTGCGCGGCACACTGCTCGTGGGTTTGCTGCTCCAAGTCAACCAGCCGAATGACCTCGTACTCGTCCAGCGTCAGCAGGATCGGCTCGACATCCTTGCCCCCGTTGGGGCAGAATTTATCGACTCGTGGTACGTCACAAATCCGACGGCACCGTGGCGGTCTTGGCATGGACGCCTTCCTCCTTCTGTTTTCGGTATATACCGATTATAGCACTTTAGACAGGAAAAAGCAATATTCTTTTCAAAAGCCGCTACAATTTCTGCCCTCATATAGATGCTGGCTGATAGTCGGAGTTGAATGCAACAAGTGAGCTATCCTCAAGTTAGATACTTCACGAAAAGAAGCGACGCCTGAACGAGTGCCCGTGGCACTCGTTTTTTTGTTGCAATGCAATGCGGGTTAAAACATTTTTGATACGCTATAAACAAGCACAATTTGATAAATGACTTGAATCGCAGAGCAAAAAACATAATTCTCTGTATTATAGCATAAACTCTTGTATGCTTTCAAGGCAAACGGCGTAAAATCGTGGGTTATTTTTCTTCGGTCATCACCTAAAATAATCATAAGATAGGTGGTGAATATCATATGGACACACAATTCGTGCGTGATCGAATTACTCAGCTGAGACTAAAAAAGGGTGTCTCTGAATATCAAATGAGTTATGATCTCGGGCATAGCAGAAGCTATGTTTATAACATATCCTCTGGCAAATCGTTGCCACCTATGGCAGAATTTCTTCAAATCTGTAACTATTTTGATATTACACCAAGCCAATTTTTCGATGAATCCGAAGAAAATCCTGCACTCCTGCAAACGGCCATTGAAGAATTGCGAAAGCTGAATGACGATGACTTAATGCTCATCATCGGCAATATTCGTCGGCTGACCCGTGAGTGACCATTCCCTGAAATAACACATTTGTAAGTACAGAGAAACCGCAAGGCATCGGTGTATAATCCATGCCTTGCGGGATTTTGCTTTATAGAGGTGATTTGCATTGAAGCCTGAGAGAAAAACAATTTGCAGTTCTAACTCTGGGTAATACGCCGGAATTGCATAGTATATCACCACAAAGTACACATCATTTGATTGCCATATACCATACTGATGAGTTCTACAAGGATAATCAAATGAGGTGTAAACTAATAACATAGTAGGTGGTATATATGTTCAATGCACAAAACCGAATCCGGCAGCTGATGGCCGAGCGTGGATGGACTATTTATCGATTAGCGCAGGAATCTGGCCTGTCGCAGACAACGATCAGCAATATCTTCAAGAGAAATAACCAACCGTCCCTACCAACGGTAAATGCGATTTGTGACGCTTGCTGTAAATTTCGAGTACAGAGCTCCACTTGCACGGGAAACGAGCCCCACTCTCACGGAGATTTAGCTCCACCGTCACGGGTGCGAGGTCCACGGTGAGCAGAGGGGCAAGGCCCCTCTGCTCACCCATAAGATCATATTACATCCGGTTCCAACGGTTAATAATCTTTCTGGACTGCTCCCAGATATCCTGTTCACTCCAGGTATATCCGTCACCCGGTTCCTCAGAGAACAGCGCAAGGATCTCAGCCTTAGCCTGCTCGGCGTTCTTTATGTTGTGGAACCAGCTCTGCAGCACAGTGCCCAGCATCTGGCGGGTAATCGTCAAATCAATCACCGGCCTCTCCGGAAACAGCCTCCGGGTTTCTCAAGCCGTGCCGTTCCCGCATGGAGACCTTGCCATCAATCAAGATCTCGTAGGCATTGTGGACGATACGGTCCATAATCGCCTCGGAAATGGGGCTGCGGTCATCAGAGTTGGGATTAATGCGCTCATACCATTCTTCCGTATTGTATTGGGTGCAGAAGACGGTCGCGCCCTGGCCGCTGCGCATCTCAACAATCTCCAGCAGGTTGTAGGATTCCTGGGGCGTTAGGCAGCGGATGAGCCACTCGTCCAGAATCAGCAGGTCATACTTTCGGTAGCTCTTAATCAGCTTTTTCAGCTCTCCGCTTGCCTGCGCCAGGCTCAACTCCTCCAGCAGCTCCGGAAGACGGATATAGCGCACAGACTTGTATTTGCGGCAGGCCGCGTTTCCGAGGGCGCAGGCCAAAAAGGTCTTTCCGCTGCCGGAAGCTCCCTTTAAGATAATGTGGTGGCCGTCCTCAATGTATTTACAGGTAGCAAAACGGAGGATTTGGCTTTTATCCAGCCTGCGGTCCTCGTGGTATTCAATATCTTCAATCATGGCAGCGGGAGTGGCAAAATGTGCTTCCCGGATGCAGCGTGCCAGCCTGTTTTGCTGGCGTCTGTTCCATTCCGCGTCAACCATTAGGGCAAACCGTTCTTCAAATCCAAGATGACTATAAGCAGCCGGATCGTCCAGTTGGCGTTCAAATTCGGCGGCCATCGCACTGAAACGCATTGCTTTCAATGCTTCAATGGTGGAATTGTTCATCATTTGCTGCCACCTCCTCTGCGGAAATAAGCAGCACCGCGGGTTATACCGTGCTGGGTATCAGCTCTCGGCGCCTCCGGTTCTTTCGGCACAGAAACCTTGTCCTGCCCATTTTTTAGAATGGTACTGAGCGTTCGGATAGACGGCGTAGAAGTGAATGCCAGAAGACGCTCACAGGCGTTTTCCAACCGTGCTGTGCCATAGCGGTCGGCCAGCTTTGTCATACTGGCACAGGCTTTGTAACCCTGTTCGGTTTCTTTGCCGCTTGTCAGAAAATAGCGGACAACAGCAGCAGTTTGTTCCCCAACAGAGCTGCCCCAGGCTGTAAATTCGGCTTCGTTGTAGTTCAGATACTTCTTGTGTTCAGGAGTCATATGCTCTGGCTTTACAACCGGATCGCGAAGCGCTTTTCGGTGACGTGTATGCATTGCAACTCTGGTTCCACGGTAGAAAACCTCAACCGTGTTTTGGGTCAGGCGCAGGTTCACCTTTTCTCCAATCAGGTCAAAGGGAACGGAGTATTTGTTCATGCCGTCAGAAACCAGATAATCGTGTCCAACCGTCAGATCAGGAGACCAGACCGCCAGCTCATATGCCGCAGTCGGAAGAGGTTTCATAAACTCCTGCTCTTCGGACAGATAGGCGCTTCTGCGGCATCCTTCCCGCTTTCTAAATGGGCGGGCATTCAATTCCTCCAGTTTTTCGGACACCGCTTCCTGCGCTTCGCGTATGGAAAAGAACCGTTGGTCCCGCAGCGCTGCCAGAATCCAGGTGGACGCAAACTTTACTGTGCCCTCCGCCAGAGGCTTGTCCTTAGGGTGCTCCACTCTGGCTGGGACAATTGCAGTATCGTAATGTTCGGCCAGTTCCTGGTAACTCCGGTTGAGAACTGTTTCATACCGGGTATTTTTACTCACGCCCGTTTTCAGATTATCCGGAATCAGCAACCGGGTCACTCCACCGAAGTAGCTGTAAGCATGGGCGTGGCAAAGAAGCCAGTTTTCCAGCTTCATGTCGTTACAGGCTTCGGCATAGGCATAGCAGCTGCAAGGGAGGACTGCAACAAACAGATACGTCTTGGAGATATCCCCGGTAACCGGGTCATAGATATCCAGCGTGTTGCCGGCCCAGTCCACCTGCATGGCATCTCCGGGCTTGTGTTGGATCCGCATGGTGGCTTTCGTGATCCGGGCCCACTGCCGGTATTTTTCGCAGAATTGCGTGTACATGTACGGCGTGGTGCCGTTGTTTTCACAGCGCCTGCAATATTCCGTCCACAACAGCGTCAGATTTACGCCTGGTCGTGCTAACTCCTTGTGGATGTAGGGGTAGTCAGGCTGGGTGTGCAGAGCCTCAGCTGTAGCCCTTTCCGGGAAAAGAATCCGTTTCAGCATTTCGCTGGTAACAGTATCATCCAACGGCCAGCTCAGACCTGCTTTTTTCGCTGCCTCCAAAACAGCACGAATCGTGTGTCTGGAACAATGTACGATTGAGGCAATGCAACGCTGGCTGTTCTTGGGATCGCTGCTCAACCGCAGGATTTCCAAGTAGTCTACCATAGGTAGCCCTCCTTATGATTTTAGTCACGCATTTCGCGTGCTGTCATCAGTATAAGGGCTATTGGCGCTCCTGCCCGTTAGGGTGGAGCTATTTTACCGTGATGCCGGGGCTAAACCTCCGTGCAGGTGGTGCTCACGCTCCGGAATTTACACTTGCGGAATCACACTGGCGCAGTTCTTTACGGAGAACGATACGGCAAATTCACCTAACGCCAAGAGTGAATTAGATAATAGTGTTGCGGCTCTCAAGGAGGATCAGCGCGAGGCGCTTGCCGCATTCATCAAGACAATCGTATAGTACATAACCGCTCAGCCATACTGTGCGGCTCACAGCAGAGGCTGCCCGAGTTACATTGGACAGTCTCTGTATTTTTTTACCAATCAAAGGAGGCGTATCCATGAGCAACGAAATCATGCAGGAAAACACACAATTTGTTGAATGCAGTGCATTCCACCGTGGGATGAGCGTATTGGAGGCCAGTCTGCGAAACACCGAGGATTCAGAAGCTATCATCAGTGGCCTTCTGAAAGGTGCAGCTGAGTTTTATGGCGCATCAAGAGCCTCTGTGGTGGAAGCTGACTGGGATCTGGGAATCGGCGTCATTACCTACGAATGGTGCAAAGATGGTGTGCCGGCGCAAAGGGACATGCTCCAGTGCCTGCCCATGGAGAAGTTCCCGAGATGGAGGAAAGCACTTCGGGCCAATAAACCGGTCGTGATTTCTGACTTGCAGAGATTAGAGAAAGTCTATCCAGATGAGGCAGCCTTCTTTCGGGAGTATGGGGTGACTACACTGCTGGCGGCACCATTCTCCAAGCGGATCAATCAGGGATTCATTGCCGTGGACGATCCGACCCGCTATACGGATGACCCGGTTTTCCTGTTCATCGCCTCCTATGCAGTAGTACTGGAACTCAACGAGATCAAACAGCAGCAGTCCCTTTTGGCTGCCACAAAAGCCTCCAAGTACAATCCGGAGGACATCCATATCAATTTCTTTGGCGGTATGGAGATCATCGGACCAAAAGGAACGCTGACCGGAGAAGATATCAAAGCGGACCAGTGCTACCTGCTTCTGGCATATCTCATTCTGAACCACAAAAAGAATTCCACTGTTGACACACTGGCAGAGATCATCTGTTCATACGACGAACTCGATTCGCCATATAAGGTCGTCAATAATATCGTTTACCGCCTGCGGCGTACTCTTTCCGTCATCGGGCTCGACAAGCTGGTCATCGGGAAGAATGGTACATTCCAGATCAATCCCAACTTCAATATCCATACGGATTTCGACCGCTTTGAGGATGCCTGCATTCAGTTGAAAACAGAAGAAAACCCGGATATGCGGCATTCCCTCTACCACAGCGCAGTCGATATGTATAAAGGACAGTTACTCCCAAGATGTGAACATGAGCTGTGGCTGATGCAGTTGTCCATGTACTATCAGTCCCTGTACCTGCAGATTACCAAGGGATATGTCCGCCTGAAGATGGAGTGCAAGGATTATATTCTGGCGCAAAAGACGGCCATTGATGCTCTGCGCTTCGATCCGAAGGACAGCGAACTGAACATGTATGCGATTCTCGCCATGGGATTCCAAGGAAATCTCTCTATGGCTCAGACATACTATACGGCGGCAAAGCCCTATCTGGCGTTAGAGCATGCCGAGGTCATCAAGAAGTATTTGCACATAAAATGAGAGCTGCTTGAGGTCGCTCCGGAGGTTGTAGCAGAGGTTACGCAGTAGGTTGCTCCAGAGGTTACGGAGGAGGTCGTACAGGAGGCTGCGTAGCAGGCTGCAGCAGAGGTCATAGAAAAGTCATACAGGAGGTTGTCCAGCAGGTCACGGTTGAGGTTGCCCGCCCGTTATCATTGGTTATCGGATGCGTCCGATAGATGATGCGGGCGGGTGATTTTTTTGCTGTGCAGGAGACGATATTACGCCGTTGGTCACCACAAGGCCGGTTTGCGCCCCTTGTGTACGGATCTGTACGGCCCTCCTGCGCCGCAGACAGCCCATCATTCTAATATTGCGTCCTGCTCCCGGAGCCATTGCGCTCCGGGAGCTTTTTTGCATTTTGGGGCGCTTTTGCCACGCTGCCGTGGCCCTCCGTTTTCGAGATTTGCTTCACCACAAAATCTCAAAAACGGAGGACAGAAAATGTCGTATCACAATGACCCATATCGGGTTGATTATTTGAAGATATATCCCTGCTTAAAAGAGCGCCCGGATGTGTTGGAAGTCTTGAAGAAAAGCGACCGCAAGATGAAATACATGGAGGTGGATCTGAAAAGCGAACAGCGCAGGAAAAATGCCAAGAATGGTGCGGAGAGTTATGTTCCCAGTAAAGAGGATTCGCTGGAGCGACTCGTATATTCTGCAAAGTGCCAGTTTGCGGACGATGCTGAAGGCGTCGAGGATGCCGTGATCAAGAAAGACGATTTATGCCGTTTGCGGGCCGCACTGGATCAGTTGAGCGAAGAAGAACGGGCTCTGATCCATGCGCTGTTTTTCGACGAGTGCTCAGAGCGTGAGCTTGAAGAAATGATGGGTATCCATCGAATGACGATCCATAATCGAAAGATCCGTATCTTGCAGAAATTGAAAAAGATGCTGAGATGACAAAAAAGTTTGGTGCAAACGGTGTTTTCAACGGCTAATAGAGTGAGAGGGCTTTGAACCTCACTCTGCTGCTGATAAATCAGCGGCGTTGTTCCTTGAAAAACACCGCCCAGGCGGTCATATCCGGCAACTTGAATACATTAGCCGACGGAGCCAGCGTCAGACCGAGTGCGCGATGACCACCTGTGCGGAGCAATTCCGCATCAAAGGACGGCCAAATAAGGTGCAGAGCGATACCCACTCAGGCCAGGGCAGCCTTGGCAAGCTGTCCCCGCCATGATCCCGTCAGCCTATAATGATACTCCTGTACGCAGCTTCGAGAGATCCTCGGAGGGGTGAGAGTCCCGTGATGTGCGCCCGCACAGTTCAAGTTGCCGCCCCGCCTGGGGAAGTAGTGTCGAATACAGGCAAACAAAACCGTAAAGTTCTGGCCGCTCCGGTGATGGAAGCATTTGCTTCCGTCGCCGGAGCGACCACACTCTTGCGGCAGAAGCATGGGAACTGTCCACACCTTCCGATATTTTTGCATTCGATTCCTCACTCCTTTGTTCGCCGGTCCAACGATCGCCTCCTATCGATCCCTTCCTCGGACGGTTCCCATGCTTGTGCCGCAGAGATGGTCAGATACAGGGAGGAGCGTAACTATGAACCCCAATATCAATTACTATGGAATTGTGATCCTGCTCAGAAAACTCCGGGAATGCGGTATTTTCACCGAAAAAGAACTGAGAAAAATTGCCGCACGGATCGCTGCGGATAGCGGTGTTGAAGTCATGTTTTTTCTCTGATTTTCTTCATCTTTCAGTAGCTATTCGGACGCTGTTGTGGTAGTGTTTGTGTTGCAAAAAAGGAGGTGAGCGGACATGGATGAAAAGCGGCTGGTAGACGGTGCAACGGCACTGGCAGAAAAGCAGTCCCGTGTTATAAAAATCGAGCCTGCGGAGCGGCCTCAAAATGTGCGGCTGCGGGTCGCTGCCTACACTCGTGTCAGCTCAGACTCCGAGGATCAACTCAATTCCTTTGCCGCTCAGAACCGCTACTACACGGAACTGATCTCAAGCAAGGCCGAATGGCGCATGGTCGACATCTATGCCGACGAGGGGATCACCGGAACTTCGGTGGCTAAGCGGGATGACTTCCAGCGGATGATGGCGGACTGCCGTCGGGGCCTGATCGACCAGATCCTTGTCAAGTCTATCTCACGCTTTGCCCGCAACACCAAAGACTGCCTCCAGAACATCCGTGAGCTAAAGGAACTGGGTGTCAATGTCCGATTCGAGCGTGAAGGTATCGATACTGTCAATGTGAGCAGCGAACTCATCACCGCCATCTACGCTGCCTTCGCCCAAAAAGAGAGCGAGTCCATCTCAGGTAATATGCGATGGAGCTATCAGCGCAGGATGGAAAGCGGAACGTTTCTTCCACCCTCCACACCTTATGGCTATAGAATCATAAACAAAAAAATCGAAATCGAT
>OHYR01000158.1_pt1 | contig 17726 bp, 8 predicted proteins | sample 1580241 | NCBI WGS metagenome assembly OHYR01 (sample SAMEA3882533, study PRJEB24775) | human gut metagenome | biome: human-associated habitat; feature: intestine environment; material: feces | place: Netherlands | collected 2009/2010
TTTGTTGCTCAGGAACTTATAAATAAAGTTAAATTATAGTGTTGCGGAATTAAGGATAAGAAAATAGATTAAATTATTTATTTTATCAGTTTATGATTGTGTACGTGTTCAGTAAAAACATTCTTTTGCAAAGCACGCTGCAAAATTAAGATTTATTTCGTAAAATGACTTTCTCTCATGTTACAATTACTTTGCGAAACATAATAAAAAAACAAAAAGAAACATAAGATATTAGAAATATAACAAAAAGAAATCCCGAAGCTGCCAGGCAGTTTCGGGATTTCTTTTATATTATCCTATTGATTTCCAGTCTTGTTACTTGAACAGATGTGGCACAAATTCCTTCAGGCAGCGGCGCCAGGTAAGCCACTCATGATGAGTACCAGGTGAAACATAGACATCAAGCTTGATGCCCAGGTCCTTCAATTCCTTCGCCATCTTCTCCGTGCCGAAGTTCTCTTCTGAACCGCAGCCCATGAACATATAGTTTATCTGGCTGTTGAACTTCTCTGCATCGGCAAAGACGCCGTTGAAGCAGGTCTTGACATCCACACCGAAAAGTGCACCGCTGAAGGTTCCCAGGGCAGAGAACTTATCCAAGTTCGGCAACACGGTGTTGAAAGTCTGGCAACCGCCCCATGACAAGCCAGCCATCGCACGATGCTCTCTGTCGGTATAGGTTCGGAACTTCTTATCTACCATCGGAATCAGATCCTTGATAATCACATCGTAGAAAGATGCACCATAGAGCTTGCGCTCCTCATCCACATCCTTGCCCGGACGTGGCACGAAAGGCTGCTTTACATCGCCGCTCTCCATCACCACAATCATAGGCTCAGCCTTGCCTTCGGCAATAAGGTTGTCCATGATGTGCTGCATATAGCCCTGATGGCTCCAGCCCGTCTCGTCCTCACCCATTCCGTGCTGCAGATAGAGCACTGGATAGCGCTTGCTCAGATTGGTTTCATATTCTGCAGGCGTATAAACCATGGCTCTGCGGAACTTGCCCTGAGATGCAGCATAGTAAGATACCGAACGAACCTGACCCTGTGCTACTCCCTGCTGAGGACGATAGTAGTTGCCTTCGGCTCCCTCAGGAACCTCCAGCCCACTCGCCTCTCGGCAGCAGCCGAAATAAGTTTCGCAGGCAGGATCTACTACCTGTACCCCATCCACATTCAGGAAATAATAGTGGAAGCCTACTACCAATGGGTCTGAAACACCATACCAGTCGCCGTCCAAATCCTTCTTCATAGGATACTTCTTTCCGCAGATGTCGAAGATAACCTGCTTTGCTTCCGGTGCATGTAGCTTGACATAGGCACGATGGTCTTTGTCCACACGCGGATAGTTGGCATCCGGAATGATGCCGAGCAGCGAGAGCATCATGTTGGCATAACGCTTACCCATGATGCGATAGCTTTCGGCAATGAAATGCAGGCCATCGCCACGCTGTGGACATCCCTTGGAAGAGATGACGTGGGCTGTAGGGATAGTCTTGGCGATATCATCCACAATGGCGATATGCTGCCAGCAGCTGCCGCCCTGGTCTTTCTGAACAGTTTCGCCCACGAGCAAAGGTACATCTTCTGCCTTCAGGTGCAACTCTTTCAGAATATCGTTATACACGGTCTTCACGCGGTTGGGCCAGTTGACATCACCATTGTTGGTTTCTCCCTGATGCAGCAGGATACCCTTGATGACACCCTGCTTCTGAGCTATCTTGGCAAGCTCGATGAGTCGGGCGTATGGATTGCCGTTATACTGGGAAGCGAAGTTCTTCATCCAGTCGGGCTGCTTCTTCAGATACGCCTTATAGGTACGCTTGTCGAAGAGGTCGATGCTGGCGCCACCCACAGCCACGGTGATAGTTCCCACCTTGATGCTGTCTGGCAGGTTATCCACCATCTTTCTTCCGAAATAGTCAACAGGAGTCAGTCCTGTAGAAGGTCTTGCCTGTGGCGGCACGGCGGTGTGCCATTGTCCCTTCTTCCATCCCGCCTTTTCATCATCCACGGCATACATTGCCATGAATCTTGGATTTACTCCTGTCCGGTCGATGTCTTCAATGGCGGCATTGCCCTCCATGTTCGACTGTCCGAAACAGAGATAAATCTGAAAATTAGGATCGGGGCTTACATTGCCCCCATTACTTGCCTGTGTCCCCATAGGAAGGCACAGATTCATGAAAAGAGATGCGATAATTATTAAACGTCTCATTTGTTATATGTTAAATATCAATTATAAAGATGCTTTTGGATAAAAAAATTGGTCATGTCATCACGACACGACCAACCTTAACGACTAACATCTTTTTTCGGTTAATCTTTGTATGATAAACCTAAAACTAATGTCTTTTAGAGTAATTACTTGGCTTCCTTCCAATATTCTGGAGCACCAAGACCAGCAGCGAAACCTGCGTATGTGTGCTTGCGGAGATAGTTGCTATCCCAAAGACCTGTAGGGCAACCTGGACGCCAACCTGAATCCTTAGGAGAATCAGTAGCACACCACTGAGTGATACCATACTGCTGAGCCTGTGGAATCAGCTCGAAGTACTTCTGGATGATGAATGTATAGAAGCTACGCATCTGCTTGTGCTGCTCCTCAGTCATCTTGTCGAAGGTAACAGAAGTACCAGCCTCATCCTCATAAGCCATATCAAGCTCAGAAATCTTGATGAGCTTACCTGTCTTAGCCAGCGACTTAAACATCTCTTCGATGTCGCTCTGAAGCTTAGCCTGCTTAGTTGCATCACCATAGCATGTTACGTGCATCTGTGTACCAATACCATCGATAACAACAGGCTCCTCTGCATTAGGATCTTCCCACAGACCAATCCAGTGGATCAAGCTATTCAGCTTAGCGTGCTGATCCCCGTAACCTTCCAAGTTGTAGTCATTGATAAAGAGCTTCAACTTAGATGGATCACCATTGTGCTCAGCAAAGCTCTTACGTGCATCTCTTACGGCTGTACGAACATAGTCGATATCACCGAGATAATCCTGCCAGTAGAAGCAGTTCTTCTTGTCGTCAGCAGAAGCTGTAGCAGCATGCTGCAAGTCGTACTTGCCATCACCATCTTTATCGTCACCAGAAAGGGCCTCGTTCACAACTTCCCAAGATGTAACATAACCATCAGTAGCCTCCATCATACCATCAATCCAAGTTCCCATGGCAGTGGTAAGAGCATTTTTCTTCTCCTCATCTGTAAGAGGAATGGAGTTGAGATTCTTGACCTGACAAACCTTAACAGAATGTACATCCAAAGTAGCATCTGCTGTCTGTGGTTTCAAGATAATATCATAATTACCTCCAGCAATATTAGGCATCTGAAGTTTTACGTTATGACGACCAGCAGAAACAGGTACTTTTACAGTAATAGCCTGATCACTGGCACCCCAACCATTCTGCATAGTCAATTCTACTCCACTAGCATCCTTGGAAGAAGTCATATCCAAATAAACCACATAATTACCCTCAGAAAGCAGATTATCGCCACCTGGCATAACAAAGAACTGAGACCAATCTCCTGTTGGAACAAAATGGATAGCACCATTCACAACAGGAGGTTCACAACCACCCATTACATAGAATGGGAAAGGTCCATCTTTATAGGTTTGCTCATGAACTAGTTGTTCTACCTCGACAGCTGCGGCTGCAGAAGCCACCTTGATGGTACAGCCAGTCGGATTCCAACCATGAGCCGACTCTTTTGCAAAGTCTCCATTTTCAATAAGATTCTCATCAGAACCAGCTTTCGTCAACTTAAAGTCATCGCAAGAAATGGTTCCTCCTACGTTACCGAACACAAACTGAAGCTTATCAATAGGGAAATTGGCTGTAAACTCCCACTTCAAAGTAGAATAATCGTTAGTGATGTCATAATCTTCCATATACTGAACATCATTACTACCACCCCATTGGTTTTTATTATCACTTGCTTCCCAAATAGGCCAAGCAGCAAAAGTTCCACCATCCGAAGCCTTTACCTTAACGGTCATCACGTAACTTTGTCCCTTAACCAATGCCTTAGGCAACACATAACTAATCTGTTTATCCCATTTATTGGCACCAGCTTCGCCACAAGCAATCTCCAAGTACTTGTTTCCACCATTTGGATCAGGTGGCAACTCCTTATCCTTGATAAGATTTTTGAGGTACTTATTGGCTGCCTGAGAATGCCAAGCCAGCGTATGACCATAAATCGTCATATCTGCATCTTGCGCATTCTTGACGAACTCCTTGACTAACGAAAAATCCGTACTGCCATCATCTTTCACACAAGAAGACATTTTCATGGCATTACCAGCAGTCATTTCATTGAAATTGCTACCAGCAAGGCAATATACAAGTTCCTGCTTGTTGAATTCGGCTGCTTCGAGCGCAATGCCCAACTTAAAGTCGGGATTGCACTTGCCGGCAGCTTTCATATCTTCCACGTATTTCTTCAAAGGCTCGTAGTTATTCAGATACTGATAATCCTTCAAATTCTTGGTCATATCAGTTCTGTACTCCGAGAACTTGTCATCAGCACAAGAAGACAAAGCCAAGAGAGCCACCAAGCCTAAACCTAAATTAATATTTTTCAATTTCATAATAATCAAATTATTAGAATGACACTTATCTATCAAGAATATTACTTCTTGATATACTGAGGACTGAATTGAACAACACCATTGGTGTTACCACGAGTCTCGGCAACGAACTGATCGGATGTTTCCAAAAGAATACCTGAACCGAAATCAACCTTGTAATTGAGAGTCAGGATGTCACGATCCTTGTTACCCCAAGCCAACTTAGCTCCCTTTTCTACAAACTTTCCTGAACCAGAAGCAGTCATGCCCTCTGTATCAGAAGTAACGGTACAATTACCATTATCATCGAACGTAAGTTTCAAGTTGCAAGAGACCTTTGAGCCGTCAGCTTTATTTACAGAGACTACGAAATTACATTCCTTCAAACTCTTGGTTGTAATTCGACTCACTTCATCCTTTTCAAGAGTTGCACCTTCACGCTTTACCTCATGAGTTTGTCCATTCTCTGTAATCTTGTCAGTTCCTCTACGGAAATAATAGCCATCCCATGGATTCATAAACCTAACGCAATAAAGGATATAATCCTTAGGAGCAACAGACCAAGCTGAAGCATCAGTACGAACAGGAGTTGTACCTGCAACGAAAGGAGAACCCGAAAGAATATGATCGGCTCCCACCATTTCCTTGATGCAAACTGGGATTACATAGGTATTCTTTGCACAATCTGGGTCAGCAAAAAAAGCATCCTCCAACTTAACCTGAAGACGTCCCTGCAATTTTCCATTATACGCAACCGTCTTGGTAGGAATTGTATAATAATTGCTAGGCATTGGCTTTACAGGAGTGACTCCATCCTCAAAATACAGATTGTCACACAATGAATTATCAACATCTACATTCAATGAGATGTTTTTTCCATTATATGCTCCACCCATTGTAGATACGATATACAATACATGATTGTTATCATCCGTATTATCGCGATTCTCATCATTGCCTAAAACTACAGAACGTTCGATATACTGATAAGGATAATATACAGTAGTACCGCCCTCATAATCAGGAAATTCTTGGTTGCCATTCTCACAAGAGTTAAAGCCTAAAGCCAAGATTCCCAATGCAGCCATGGACAAATATTTGCTTATCTTCATTGTTTTCATCATTTTAAATATTAGTCGTTATTTTTTTACTTCCCAGCCCTCATTCTGCTGCAAGTTGCTCCACTTCAACATTTCGCTCTGTGGTATAGGACCGTAATACATGTAATCTTTATAGCTGCGCTCCTCAACCTTCATGTCTTTGTATGATGGGACACCAGCCTCTGAAGTGATTTCAATACCACGCACAGCCTCATTTAGAGGAGCTTTCCAACGGCGAAGGTCACTAAAGCGCTTATTTTCAAAACAAAGTTCCAAACGACGCTCGTTGCGAATCAACTCACGCATTTTCTCTTTGCTACCAGCGCACTCATCCAAGTATGGATCCTCGCCAGACTCGCCAATTCCGGCACGCTTACGGATTGCCTTGATTACATCGTAAGCTGAGTAGTTGTGAGATCCCTTACCCTGTGGTCCCCAAGCCTCGTTGGCAGCCTCAGCGTAATCGAGGAATATCTCAGTATAGCGAATATACACAGGATAATGATACTGAGCATTCTTTGAATTAGGGTCAGGATTACAATCCTCACGCAACAGCTTTTTCATGTAATAGCCTGTACGAGTAGAATTGGAAATCTTATTCAAACCATCATTGTTATTAGCCGTCGTAATGTCTGTATGAATGGTCTTTCCCTTATAAGTACTACCATCATGAATGATATAAAGGTCAAAACGAGGATCTCGATTGCTGTAAGGATTCAACTCATCATACCCAGAACGAGCATCGGTGATAGGATAACCATTTACAGCAGGGAATGCATCGACCAGATTCTGAGTTGGGTTGATTCTACCCTTACCATAAAGAGACGGAGGGAAATTATCAGACTCTTGGTTCAGACCAAGATCCCAGTCATCAGCACCATTGGTACGACTGCCACGCCAAAGAATTTCAGCAGGACAAGCACCTGAGCCAAGCGCATCGATTTCCTTGGTTTGCATAAACCAATTATTACCTGTAGCAGACAAACCATTCACACCATTGATACGATCAAGAACGGTAGCTGCATCGTCAGCAGCCTTAGCATAATCCACGTTTGTACCTTTAGAGAAAGCAGGACTAGCTGCAAGCAAAGATACCTGTGAGCGAATAGCCTCAGCGATACGACCGCTGATACGACCACGCATAATGGTACCAAACACACGGTTGTAGTCTCCTGCAGTCTTTACTCCGATTTCCTTATACTTGGCAGGAACATCGTTATCATCAGTCAAATCATTGTAATCAAGAGGGAGAAGCTTGGCAGCCTCATCCAAATCGCTATAGATTTGATCCAAGCACTCTTGGAATGTATTACGTGGCTTGTTGAAATCATCAGTAGAAGACTCTGGTACTGTCAAATTAGGAACGCCAAGCAATTTGCCATCGGCTGTCCATCCACCATGATTCATCAAAAGATAATACAAGTTGAGAGCTCTCAAAGCATAAGCTTCACCTTTACGGCTATCACAATACATCTTACGGGCATTCTCATCCTTTGCCCAGTTTACCTTATCTACCTCCTGAAGGAAGATATTGAGATATTGGATACTAGCACGACCACTTGTCCATTTAGACATAGGATCGTTATTAGCAGTCCAAGAACCTGTAGCCATCTTGAGATAGCCATTTGTCAAGTCATTGCTTACAGCGTCATCTGTAGCAACATCAGTAACACTCTTGGTATTGTAAGGAAGCATCGCATAACCATATCCCAATAGTCCCTGAGCGTATGTTGGCTCATTGTAAATCTCATCCAAGCCACGGTTGTTTTCCTCTGCAGGCTCGAAAAGATCTGAGCAAGAAGCCAAAGTAAGCGACATTGCTGCTAATATAAATATATTTTTTACTTTCATTTCTTTCTACATTTTAAAATGATTAGAATGTTGCCTTCACACCTAACGTTCATCTCTAAGACTTCGCGCTCTCCTGAAATGGTAAGCAAGTTAGCTCCGCTTACGTATGCCGACAACCCCTTAAGCCATGTCTTTTGGAACAAAGTACTAGGCAAGTCGTAAGTTACCTGGACCTTAGCCAAGCGGAAAGCATCTGTCTTGTACATCCAGAAGTCTGATGTCTGGAAGTTGTTGTTACCATCAAGAGATGTCAAACGAGGATAGGTTGCAGTCTCTTTGGTTTCCTCTGTCCATCGGTTACGAACTACAGCAGAATATTTGCTATCGCCCTTTACCCACCAATAAGAATTGTTCTTGACTCCCCAAGCACCGAAGTTACCGGTACCAAGAGCGAAGAAGGTAAAGTTCTTCCACTTAGCTGTAAGATTGACACCAAGCGTGAATGGTGCTCCGTACCAACCACCCTTACCCAAGAAGACTTGGTCGTATTGGTCAATTTTATTATCACCATTTACATCCACATACTTGATGTCACCAGGTTTAACTGTTCCACCAAAATAGCTTTGGTCTGGAGATTTTTTGACATCCTCCTCGCTTTGGAAGAGACCTGCGCTCTTGTAGCCCCAAATGCCATCAAGTGCCTTTCCTTGTCTGTTCTGATACTGCTCTACGTTGTTCTCATCTCGTTTGGTAGCCTTGGTTGTATAGTAAGTACCTGTCACACCAAGTGAGAGATCCACATCACCTACCTTCTTATTGAAGTTGGCTGCGAAATCAAATCCAACTCTACGATTATTGTTGTAATTAAGTACAGGCATAAACGAAGCCGCTGGATAACCAGTATTCAAATGAGATGGATAGAATGTTGGCGAAGTGATGAGATAACCCTCCATCGAATTGATGAAGAAACTTGCATCCAATGTCACCAATTTCTGCCACAAGGATGTCTTGAAATTCAGAGACAACTCTTTGCGCTTGATAAAATCAAGGTCATTGTTCTCACCTCTTTTTGAATAGGTGTATTTATCGCTAGATCCATCATACCATCCATAGCCGAAATCAGAAGTCCAAATACTCTGATAGAGATAGTAGCGATTGTCACCATTTGCTATATCAATATCCTCATTGATAATACTACCTGATACACTAATCATCATGTCATCTACCACCTTGGAATTCTTCAAGAAAGACTCATTCTTAAGTCTCCAACCCAAAGAAAGTGATGGTGAGAGAGCCTCACGATGACCTGGAGCCAACTGTGCAGAGTGGATAGCTGCCAAGCCGAAGTCTGCATAATAAGTCTTGGCGTAATCATAAGATGCATCCAAGGCAAGATTAGCACTTGAGTTCTTATGATACTGTCCAGACTTCGACTGCTGGAAGCCAGAAGCTATCAACATTGCCGACAGATTGTGAACCTTGTTGAAAGTATTGTTGTAGTTTAACTGACCAGAGAAAAACATGGTCTGGTTATCTGTACTTCCGCTGATGTTCTGGTTGCCAGACTTTTTATCCTCACCTTCCTTCTTCAATGCGACAATCATATCCTTGCCATTGATGTTAGCCCATGTTGGGATATAAACAGCATAGCTATTATCGAAAGAAGTATTATAAGAGGTGGCATAGTCAACTGCGAAATGAGTCTCGAAAGACAAGCCCTTCAACACCTTGTGCAAGTTGATATTGACACCCGTATCAAACTGGAATTGACGACTAGTAAATTTACTACTTCCTGCAGAATAGATATCAGCAAAAACATTAGAGGAGTTTGCCTGAGTACCAGCAAGGAAGTATTTGCCATCTACCAACTTCGCAACGCTCATCAAGTCCCAAGCAGCCTTAGCATTAGGGGCTATCATATCTGTGGAGATAAGAGGAGCTGCATTCTGTGGAAAATTAGGACGCCAAGTAGAAGCAGCTTCCCAGTAATTACCCTTTGCAGAATGAGAATCATAGAAGGTTGCACTGGAGTTGACCCAAGCCTTAATATCATCAGTAATGTCTATATCCACATTACCACGAACGCTGAAGCGCTGGGTATTATTATTCTTAGCCTCACCAAACTTGAAATAATCGCCCTGGCGATAATAGTTGATATTGCTATAGAAATGAGCTCGCTTACCACCACCGCTGATTTCTGCAGTAGCCTCATAACGGCTGTTCATCTTTCTGATATAATCAGAAGAATAGAAATCGAGATTAGGATAACGATAAGGGTTCAAACCTGCTCCATGATTATAGATGTCCTCAGCAGAATAAAGTTCAGACAGACCATCATTACGACGAGCCTCGTTATAGAGAGTCATATACTCTGCACTGCTAAGATACTCAGGATAAGACGTTGCTACATTCAAACCTGCATTAGCCTGCACCTCGACCTTCAAGCCGTCATTATGACCACGCTTGGTGGTTATGACTACAGCACCCTTGGCAGCCTTGCTACCATAGAGCACTACAGCCTGCGCACCCTTGAGGAAAGATATCTGTGCAATCTCACTTGGTTGAACGTTGTTAGCTTCACGAGGCACACCATCTACCAAGACGAGATAACCAGCGTTGTCGGCATCCATACCCCAGAGAGAATTGCCATTCCAACCACCTACATAACCTTGCATATTGTCGAGGCTATAAGTATGGTAGTTCTTCTTCATCAAGTTCTCTACATCGACTACAGACACACCGCCCAAGAGGTCATCCTTGGCTACCTTTCGGTAAGCCACCTGAACCATCTCCTTGTCGGCACTGGCTGTGTCGGATTCGCTTGTCTGTGCAGTCTTGGCATTGGCACCAAGAGGAGCCAAAGCCACGAGACTTGCTACAAAAAGCTTATAATTATATGATTTGAATCTTGAATTCATACTATCATTATTCATTTAGTATTACTAATTTATAATTTTAAACCTTACCAGCCTGGATTTTGACTAAACTCTGGATAGAGCTGAGTCTCCTTGATTGGCAATGGGAACCAATAGTGCTTGGCATTGAAATTACGAGTCAATATCAACTCTCTGCGATAATTGGCAACCTCAGCGTCCTTAGGATCATGATTCTTATAGAAGTCTGCACTTTCCACACGGTCAAACTCCTGTGAGAATTTTTGATTATATGGTGCCTCTGTCAGAAGCAACCAACGCTGCAAGTCACAAAAACGGAATCCTTCGAAAGAAAGTTCTACCTCACGCTCACGACGGACCTCGTCCATGAACTTATGGCTGTCTGCAACAAATTCTGGAGCAACATGACCTGCACCACAACGGTCGCGAAGTGTATTAATTGCATCTTCTGCGGTCTTACCAAAGTTTGAAGACTTGCCAGTAGCACCACCGAATGCAGCACAAGCCTCAGCATACATCAAGTATATGTCTGCAAGACGCATATATGGCAAATAGCAGTGGAAAGCTGCACCCCAGTCGTAATCTTTATCCACTTCATTACAAGTATGAGGCACCAACTTCTGGATGAAATAACCCGTACGGCTTGCATTTGCTATTGGGCGCATATTACCACCCGTATATAATTGGCAATACTGTAAATCTGCATACTGACCAGGTGATCCGTTCAAATACTTAAAACCATCAAAGACGATATCGTGGTAGAAACGGGGATCACGATTTTTGAAAGGATGGGCAGGGTCGAAACCAGACTTTGGATTGAGTACATACTGACCATTCTCAACCAAATAGATTGGTTCTCCGTTAGCCATTCCATAAGCCTCTACAAGGTTGGCCGTAGGTTGGTGAATGACATTATCATGAGCAACTACTTTCTGTACCTTAGGGCCAAAGACCTTAGAGGTGTTCCAGTTAGAGCCATTAAAATCAGCAGATGGACCACGGAAGATAGCTTCAACCGTTCCTGGCATTTTCCAGTTCTGCTTCTTGGTATAGAAGATATCAGAAAAACAGCTATTGGCATCAGCAGATTTCTCATGATTGTAGATGTCTGAGTACTTAAACTCTGCCAATGCATATTGTGTCTGACCAGCTTCCACAAGAGAGAGCAGTTCACCAAAAGCCTCAGCTGCCTTCTTAGCATATTCTTGATCATAATCATAAGTCTTGCCATTCTTGCTGGCACCAGTCTGCGCACCATTCTTCATCAAAGGACTAGCAGCCCAAAGATAGGTTTTACCAAGATAACCAAGAGCCATGATCTTATTGATGCGAAGATCATTCTTACCTTGTGTGGCAGCACCTGCAGAAGTCTTATCCCAATTAATAGGCAACAAATCGGCAGCCTTGCGGAAATCTGCTGCCGCTTTATCAGCGCATTCCTGATAAGAAAGGCGTGGCAAATTCAGTTCGGCATTGGCATCGAGATAAGTATCCACATAAGGCATACCACCAAAATACTCCATCAATTCCTCATGCCACCATGCACGGAAGAAATAGAGCTGACCCTCTATCAGTTTTTTCTCTTCAGCACTTCCAGTCACAAACTTGTCGATATTCTGTAAACCGAGGTTACATTTTCTGATGCAATACCACGCATGGTTCCAAATACCGTGGTCGAACTTATTTGTGGAAGTAGAAGCACCATCACGCTTTAGCCAGTTACCAGTAGTTTCCCATGCACGGAAGTTACCTAAATCAACCTGATGGGTCATTCTATTATCACCCTCTGGATTGAAGATTTCATCATCGCCCCAGTTCCATGAAGGACAATAATTACATTTCTCTTTATCAGGGATACAGTTGTATATTTCCTCAACGAAACCTTGGAAATTACGGAAATTGGCAAAGGCATCGTCTGCAGAAACTGTTGAGTCTGGCTCCTTGTCCAAGTAGTCTTGACAAGAACTCAGCGAAGTACCGAGAGCCAGCGAGACGCATCCCGTCAACAATAATGTCTTTATCTTATTTTTCATCTGAATATTTTTTTATAATTACAATGAGAATTTAACACCTAAGTTGAAGCGGCGAACCGTAGGGTATGCTCCCAACCAGCCACCACCACCGAGGTTTGCCTCACGGTCATCAGGCATACGAGTCCAGAGCCAGAGGTTATTACCATTCAAGTAAACCTTGAGGTAGTTTACGCCTAATGCCTTAATCCAACCCTTGGTCCAGGTATAAGCAATCTCGACATTCTTCAAACGAATGTAAGAGCCATCATACATAAACTGTGTACCATAGGTGTAACTTGAAGCAGTGGCACCCCAACGAGGGAGGATACATTCTGCATTGCTTTGATTCTTATTCCACCAAGTACCAGTATCATAAACATTATCAAGCATATTACCAAAGCTTGTCAATGATACGTCACGGGTCACATCAGTTACTCCATAGAACTGAGCGAAAGCAGAGAATCCCTTCCATTCGAAACCAATAGTAGCATTATAGGTGTTCTGCGGACTACTGCTATAACCTACAGGAGCCGAGTCCTTGCTATCAACAACACCATCACCATTGAAATCGACAATGTAATAGTCACCAACCAAACGGTGATTGTCATTGGAGTCGTGCGCCGGAGAACCTATCAAATCATCAATATTATTGATAAAGCCCCTATCTATATAAGAGCGATACTGATTCATGGCAAATCCTGCCTCCTTTTGATAACTTGGAGTAAGGATGGCATCATCCTTCAAAATTACCTTATTCTTGGCATGGGTCATATTGAAATTACCCCAGAGTCGCAAGCCATTAGCAAACACCTTATTAAGTTTCAATTCCCACTCGTAACCACTGGTACGAACCTTACCTTTATTAATAGTAGGCGCTGTCGTTCCGAAATAAGAAGGAACAGAACGGTTGGAGCCGAAAATCAAGATGTCATTACGACGATCACAGAAGAAATCCAAAGAACCAGTAATCAAGCCTCCCAAGAAACCATAATCGACACCGAAGTTGGTTTTTTTAACTGTTTCCCATTTCACATTCTCATTTCCAAGAGTGTTCTGTCGATACCATGTATAGATGCTCTCTGTATGGTCGAGATCCATAGTACTCTTGCCGCCATACGCCCACTGACTCATATACAACCAGCGACGAGTAGAATCAAATGGGTCACCTATGTTGTCATCACCAATCTCACCATAGGAAGCACGGAACTTCAACATATCGACGATGTGCTTGTCACGAAGATACTTCATGAAGTTTTCCTCAGTAATGGTCCATCCGATAGCACCTGAATTGAAGAAGGCAAAACGATTGTCCTTGCTGAACTTTTCTGATCCGTTATAGGCACCATTATACTCGATGTTGTAACGACCTGCATAGCTATAGGTAGCACGGAACGCCCAGTCCTCACGGTAACTTGGCATCACACTACCACGTGCATTCTCCTGACGTGAGAACAAGCCCATGGCTGATACATCATGCTGTCCATACTTGCGAGCCCAGTTGAGCTGCAACTGATAGTAGAGGTTGCGAACAGTCTGGTTATTATCTACAGAACCACCTTCCGTTAACCAGTTCACACCTTGCTGCCAATCAAACTTATTCTGTCCCTCAAGTTCTTTACCATAAGTAACCTGACCTGTTTCAGGATCAATATACTTAGTCTGGGCTTCATTATTCAAGTCATTGATACCTCGTCCTGTCTCAACAAAAACATTATCCCAAGAGATAGTACCACGGAAATTCAAGCCTTTGGTTATGAAATCCAATTTCTGCTCAAGGGTAAAGTCTGTATTGATACGAGTGGTTGTAGCCTGTGCTGTACCACCGATAGCAAGATTCTGTGCAGAGTTACTTACATTGGAAGCAGCTGGATAGAATCCCCATGTGCCGTCAGAATATTGTGGCAAGAACACATCTGGGGCGATGTTATAAGCACCAGCCCACTGCTGTCCAATCTGCCACTCACTATTGCTCATGTTACTCCAAGGAGCTTTTCTTACGCCATTGCTACCAGCCACATTTACCTTCAAAGTAGTGCTACTAGTGATGGCAAAGTCCAAGTTACTACGAACATTGATACGATTGTATCCATAGCCAGAGTTGTAGTTACGACCATTGTCATACACACGGAAGAGGTCACCCTCATGCACGAAATCAGCAGAAGCGAAGTACTTAACGAATTTTGTACCACCACTCACGTTCACGTTGGCATTATAGGACATAGCAGACTTTTTGAAAAGTGCATCCTGCCAATCCACATTGGCATAACGTTCACGCTGCTCCTGCGTAGTCTGGTTTCGATAGTTGTCTATAAAAGACTGAGGACGAAGATATGAAACACCTTCAGGATAAATGCCCAGTTCACGCTCTACCACTTGGTTGCGAAGCATCAACGCATCATAAGAATCGTACTTGTTAGGCAACTTAGAAGGAGCTTTCAACGTAGCATTGAAACCAACGTCAATCTTTGCCTTGCCTTCCTGACCACGCTTGGTGGTAACCAAGATGACACCATTGGCTCCCTTCACACCATAGACTGCAGTAGCAGAAGCATCCTTCAGTACAGAGATGCTCTCCACAGAAGAGATGTCCACGCTGCTCAGAGGACGTTCAATACCATCAACGAGAACGAGAGGGTCGGAATTGTTCCATGAACTAGAACCACGGATGATAATCTGAGGTTCCTCCTCACCAGGCATACCATTGCCTTGGATTGTAACAACTCCTGGGAGGTTACCTGTCAAGGCTGAACCAACGTCGCTGACACCAGCTGCACGCTCCAAAACCTCACCAGTAGTCTGGGTGATGGAACCTACGACAGATGCCTTCTTTTGCTGACCATAACCAACGACTACAACTTCGCCAATGGCATTGTCGTCTTCGAGGGTAAGTTTGAACTCTCTCTTCGTACCAATCTTTACTTCCTTGGTCTTCATACCTACGTATGTAAATACGAGGATAGAATTCTCTGAAGGAACACTGATACTGAAATTACCATCTAAGTCGGTGACAGCACCGACACCGGGATTTCCCTTTACTTTTACAGTGGCACCTATCAGAGGCTCACCTGTACCGTCAACAAGATTACCCTTGACCTGGATCTTCTGTGCCTGAGCATTCAGGCTGCAGAAAGCTCCCACCAAGCATAAGGCTGCTGTCCGTTTCATTGTTAACACTTGTTCAATCATGTTCTATTCATTTTTGATTTATGTTTTATAGTTTATGCATTCACATATTTTATATGATTGTCTATTCGCGGGTGCAAAGATACTTGTTTCATTTCAGATACACTTTGTCTCTTGTAACAGATACTTTGTCGTTAATAACAAACTTTGTAAGAACGAGTCTTTCCGCCCTTTAACAATTGTTTCACTACATAAAGACCTTTTTCAGGTTTATTCACTTTTACACCAGCTATATTATAATAATAGGTAGCGATAACTTCTTCATCGTTCACATTCTGCTCAATTCCCGTATCCGTCTGTTTCATGTACCATTCCTTGTACCAGTTCATGCAGGCATAGCCGCAGCACTCTTCAAAGAGTTTGTGCTTCTTGGCATTCTGGAAGCCCGGAATCACCTTGCCTGTTTTCAGATACTCGTCTATGTCGTAATACTCCTGAGGATGGGTAAGGGTCATACCGATGTTGCCGTAATGGTCGTGCACTGCCTTCCATGCCATTCCCCATTTCGAGGTGGATGCCGTTGCCCAGCTGCCCAGGTTAGGCTGAGTCCACTGGCCCCATTCGTTGTAGTGACCTTCGCTCGCCTTGTCAGGATCTTCCGGACTCCAGTCTATCTCCGTTACCATGATAGGCTTCGTCTCTACCATAGGCACCTGACTCTTGAAGTTACGGATAAAGGTATCGTGATTGCAGTTCTTGTCGGTCACATTGCCATACCAGCCGGAATATACATGTACGGCATACGAGAAATTATCCTCACTGTCGGTGATAGGATACTTGGCGTAGTTCTGATACTGGCTCTGATAGCCCGCACCCGGCACCCAGATGATGCCCTTGAAGCCCTGCGCGCGAATCTCGTCAACCACCGGCTGGAAGTAATCATGCAGTGCTTTATCCGAATTAGAGCCATCACTCAGATGAACCCTCACCGGCTCGTTGGCTAGTTCGATAGAGATAATACCCGAATTCTGCCGGATATACTCATCGGCAGCAAAGGCCTTCCATATCGACTTCAGGTAGCGGTTGTACTTATCGCCTACGCTGATGTCGCCAGGACATACACCCGGTGGACGCACGATGACGTAGAGTCCGTGGGCGATGGCATCCTTAATTAATGGGATATAGAGTTTCTGGAGATAGAGGCGATAGCGCGCCATGTTGAATGCCGAGATATCGGCCTCGTTCTCAGCCTTCTTCGATGGATCGTTGGTCCAGCAGGGATCCATGTGCAGCCGGAATACGGTGCAGTAAGCACCCTGCTCCTTGTCGGTGATGGCAGCAAACTGCTTGGAGAAATATTCCAGGCAAGGCTGGATGTCGGCTTCCGAATAGTCAGCCTTCCACTGTTGCCATCGCCAGCCGTTGAAGTAGCGGTTGGGCGTATCCATCACACCATGCAGCACCACGGTCTTGCCGTTGGCATCAACCAGATTCTTGCCTTCTACACGCAGAGCCGGCAAATTTCCGTCAGTTTGTGGGTCAGCCTGGCTGGCAGCCGCATTCCCCACCATTGCAAACATCGCAAGAGCCAGGGATATGAAAAAATTCGTTCTGTTCATGCTATTTTATTTTTAGATTTTATCACTTTCCCAAATTGTCAATTAATTATTAAGCCCGAAAAACAATCCCAATTACCTTTAAAGAGAATGGCGCGTATCCCTACGCACCATTCCTAGAAAACCAATTAATCATGATCTTTTCAATCATAAATATGTTCATTTTTAAATTGAACTCAAATGCTATCAACCTAATTTTCTAAAAAATATCAAACTAACTAAAACCATTCTAACTAAAACCATTCTAACTAAAATCATTCAAAAAACTGCTGTTTCGCATATTTCATAATAAACATAACCTAATGCCAATGCAAAATTGACTCTTTTTAATGGTGCAAAGGTATCAGAAAATCGAGAAACAGGCTTTATCCTGCGTAACTGATAGTTTATGAAGAGTTTAGTCGTGCAACATATACTTTCCGTCATGTAACATCACCTGATAATAAACACCCAAAGGCATATTATTTGTTTCCTGTAATCAAAAAAAGAAAGAATTATTGGGATATTCCAACTAAAAATCGTATTTTTGCAACCAGAAAATAACACTATAAATATAAACCTTAATTCCGCAACACTATAATTTAACTTTATTTATAAGTTCCTGAGCAACAAA
>OHYR01000159.1_pt1 | contig 17673 bp, 13 predicted proteins | sample 1580241 | NCBI WGS metagenome assembly OHYR01 (sample SAMEA3882533, study PRJEB24775) | human gut metagenome | biome: human-associated habitat; feature: intestine environment; material: feces | place: Netherlands | collected 2009/2010
CCGTGCCGCAGCCGCCGGAGCGGTGCTTAAGCCGTAAGGCGGGAATTATGCGGTATTGCCTAAAGAAGCGTTCAGAGAAATAAGAGAGGGAAACACTGTAACATGGCACAATCTCGTTCCGGTAAAAAATCAACAAAGAACTCCTCCGGCAAAAAGGGCACCGCCTCTTCCCGGGGCACGGGCCGCAGCAGCACCGGGCGCTCCGCATCCGTGCGCAGCAGTGCAGCCTCCCGCAGCCGTCAGCCGTCCCGCCGTGCCCAGCGCCGCGCCGAGACCCCGAACCTGGCCCGCAGCATCCTGCTGGTGGGGCTGGGTCTGCTTTGCGTTGCGCTCGTGCTTGTGCCCGGGCAGAATCTTTGGCGCACGCTGCGCAGCTGGTACTTTGGCGTTTTCGGTATCACGACCTATCTGGTCGGACCGTTCCTGCTGTACCTGGCCTACCTGCTGGCCACCGGCTACCGCGTTGCGTTGTTTGCGGGCAAGGTATCGCTGATGGGCGTGCTCTGCGCCAGCGTGCCGGTCATCTTCTCCAAGCTTAATATTGAGAACCTCAAGGTCGGGGAGATCGTCAAGATGCTCTTTACCCGCGGCGGCACCTACTTCTGGGAGGGCGGCGTCCTCGGTGCGCCCATCGGTGCCACGCTGCTGGCGCTGTTCGGGCGTCCCGCCTCCAACATTATCATGCTGCTCATCTTCCTGCTGGGGCTGATGTTCTTCTTTGCCATCACCCCCGCGGACGTCGTTCTGTTTGTAGACGGCCAGTACAAGACCCTGCAGGCCAAGCGCGAGGAGCGCGCCGCAGCCGAGACCGCCTACGACACCCGCCTGTTTGACCAGGAGCCCGAGGAGGAGAGCGTCGAGAATCTGACCGGTGCGCTGCCGGACAGCAGCCGCCCGCACCATCCGGTTTACGACGTCATCGCGGACACGAGCCGTTTCCCGAAGCAGACCCCGCCCGCCCCGCAGCGGCAGGCCGCCTACACGCCCCCCGTGACACCTGCTGTGCCCGAGGCACCGTTTGCCGCCAAGCCCGCCGCCCAGACCCATGCGTCGTTTGACGTGGATCTTGGCCCCAGTGCAGGGGAAAACGCCCGCCAAAAGGCCGTCAGCGCTGACCCGCTGGAGCCGGTCAGCATCGGCCCGGGCGGCACGTTCGGCATGGATCCGCTGTCCAACCGGGCCAACAGCACACTGCGCCACACCCAGCCCCAGCCTGCTCCCGCACCGAAGGAGGATTTTGAGCTGCAATTGCAGCCTGCCTCGGAGCCTGCCGCGCCGGTGTACAGCACCCCGCTGACCCCGGTCACGCCCGCGCCCGCCGCACAGGCGTCCCCCGCGCCGCAGGACGAGCTGGATGCGCTCATCAACCGTGCTGTCAGCGGCCACGCGCCTTACTATACGCCCCAGGAGGTCAGCGCCGAGACGACGCTGGACCTGCCGCAGCCTACCGAGTTTGAGACCCCGCTGACGCCTGTCCCGCAGGAGCCCAAATTTGACACGCCTCTCATTCCCGTGGAGGACGAGCCCGAGCCGATCCCTGTCGAGCTGCCGCAGCTGGATATGACAGGCCGTGTGCAGGGCGATACGATGGTCCTTTCTCCGGCTGATCTTGCTGCACAGATGGCCGCAGACGCCGCGCCGCTGGGTACGCCCGCCCCCGCAGCTGTGCCCGCCGCACCGGAGGCCCCCGCTGTTTCCGCACCGATCCCGACACTGGGCGGCAGCTTCAGCGATACCGGCAGTGCGGTCAGCGCTGCCTGGCAGTCCGGGCGCTCTGTCTCCGAAATGCTGGATGATATGCTGGCCGAGACACCCGCCGCCCCTGCCCAGCCTGTTGTCGAGGCTCCGGCCCCGGCAGCACCCCCGCAGCCGTACCAGTCTGCCCCTGCCATGACCCGCCCTGCGGCGGAAACGACCCAGAGCAGCTTCACTGTGCCCCGGCAGGGGGAGGCTGCCCGCGTGCAGGTCAGCACCGCTGTCGGCAACTCTGCCGGTGCGCCCATCCATACGCCGCCCTGTGCGGCCAAGGCTGACCCCAACGCCATGCGTTTGCCCACCTCGGAGGAGCAGCCGCCGGAGCCCTACTGCTATCCGTCGCTGAATCTCTTTAACGCCACGCGCCCCGACGACGAGGCCGGGGCCGCCCGCGAAATGAAGAAAAACGCGGACATTCTGGTCAACACGCTGGACAGCTTCGGCGTCAAGACGACGATGCTCGACATCTGCCGCGGCCCGTCCGTCACCCGGTATGAGCTGCAGCCCCAGGCCGGTATCAAGGTCAGCCGCATCACAAGCCTGGCCGACGACATCGCCCTGAACCTGGCCACCGCGGGTGTGCGCATTGAAGCGCCCATCCCCGGCAAGCCCGCCGTCGGCATCGAGGTCCCGAACAAGATCCGCTCCACCGTCAACATCCGCGCAGTCTTTGAATCCCAGAATTATATCAACATGCGCAGCCCGCTGACGATGGCTCTCGGCAAGGACATTGCCGGTACGGCGCAGGTCGCGGATCTCTGCAAGATGCCCCACCTGCTGATTGCCGGTTCCACCGGCAGCGGTAAATCCGTCTGCGTCAACTCCATTATCATCAGCTTCCTGTTCCGCTCCGGCCCTGAGGATGTCAAGCTCATTCTGATTGACCCGAAGGTTGTCGAGCTGGCCGAGTACAACGGCATTCCGCACCTGCTGATGCCCGTCGTCACCGAGCCGCGCAAGGCTGCCGGTGCGCTGGGGGCCAGCGTGGCCGAGATGGAGCGCCGCTACAAGCTCTTTGCCGAGAACAACGTCCGCGAGATCAAGGCCTACAACAAGCTGGCCGCCCAGACCGGCATGGAGCATCTGCCCTATATCGCCATCGTCATTGACGAGCTGGCCGACCTGATGATGGTCGCGGGCAAGGAAGTCGAGGACTATATCTGCCGCATCGCGCAGAAGGCCCGCGCTGCCGGCATCCACCTGATCGTTGCGACCCAGCGACCCAGCGTGGACGTCATCACCGGCCTTATCAAGGCCAACATCCCCAGCCGTATCGCCTTTGCCGTTTCCAGCCAGATCGACAGCCGCACCATTCTGGACAGCGGCGGTGCCGAAAAGCTGCTGGGCAACGGTGATATGCTCTTCCTGCCCGTCGGCGCGTCCAAGCCCGTGCGTGTGCAGGGCACCTTTGTGACCGATGAGGAGATCGGCGCGGTGCTGAGCTTTATCAAGTCCACCTCCACCGCCCAGTACGATGAAGAAATGATTGCCGAAATGGAGCGCCGCGCCGTTGCCGAAAAGGGCAGCAAGAAGGGCGGCGACGATGACGGAGACGGCGGCGGTGCACTGGATGCTATGTTTGAGCAGGCTGTTGAGTGCGTTATTGAGGCCGGACAGGCCAGCACCAGCCTTTTGCAGCGCCGCTGCAAGTTGGGCTACGCCCGCGCCGCCCGCATCATGGACCAGATGGAGCAGGAAAAGATCATCGGCCCCTATGAGGGTGCCAAACCCCGCGCCGTGCTTGTGACCAAAGCCGAGTGGGAGGAGCGCAAGCTGAACGGCCAGTATGACGGGTAAGCGCTTTGCCCGCCTGGCCGCGGCGGTTGCCGTCTGCTTGTTGGTGCTTGCCGCGTTTGTCGTCCAGCTCTTGGGCGGCAGGGGCAGCGTTCCCGGCTGGCAGCAGTTGCGCGCCGCGCTCGGCGTACCGCTCCAAACCGAGGAAAGCGCTCCGCAGACTGCGGACGGCAGCACCGTCGTGTATGTGCTGGATGTCGGGCAGGGCGATGCCGTGCTGCTTTGTCAGGACGGCGCGTACTGCCTGATCGACACCGGCCCCGTCGAGGCTGAGGACGCGCTGCTCTATGACCTGGACGTGCTGGGTGTGCCGTCGCTTGACTATCTTGTGCTGACCCATCCCCACGCAGACCACACTGGCAACGCCCGCGCGGTGCTGCGCGCCCTCCCGGTCAAGACCCTGCTGCCGCTGTGGCAGCCCACGGCGGATGAGACCGCCGACTGGCCGCGCCATCTCGCAGAGCTGGCCACCGACAGCGGAGCAGAAATTCTCACAGCAGAAGCCGGGGAGGAATACCTGCTTGGCAGCGGCAAGCTGCAAATTTTGCAGGGCGGCAGCGAGGATGCCGACAGCGTCAACGATGCCTCACTCTGCACGCTGTTCACGGCGGGCGATTTCCGCTTTCTCGATACCGGCGACGCAGAGGCAGACGCCGAGCAGCGCCTGGTCGATACCTACGGCCTGACTCTGCATGCCACTCTTTTCAAGGCAGGGCATCACGGGTCCTACACCTCCAACAGCCTGACCTTTATGCAGGCAGTCCGGCCCGAGGCCGTGGCCGTCAGCTGCGGGCTGCACAACGATTACGGCCATCCGCACCGCGCTGCCCTGCAAAATTACGCAGAGGTCGGTGCCGAGGTATGGCGCACTGACCTCGAGGGCAGCCTCACCTTCATCTGGCAGAACAACACCCTCAACGTGGAAACTTCCGCGGACTCCGCCGATTTTGCGGCGTAAAAGTAAGGAGTAAAAAATGACGATTACGGAACAGTTCAAAGCCAAACGCTGCGTTTTCTCTATCGAATGCTTCCCGCCGAAACAGACCACCCAGATGGATAAGCTCAAGGATACCCTGCGCCAGATGCAGGCCATGGACCCCGGCTTCATCAGCGTCACCTTCGGTGCGGGCGGCTCTGCGGGCGGCGTCTCCACCGCGGAGGTGGCCGACTACATTCAGAACGAGCTGCATGTCCCCACGCTGGCGCACCTGATCTGCATGGGCAACGACGAGACCCGTGCAGCGGAGATTTTGGATCAGCTGGAATCTGTCGGCGTCCGGGATGTGCTGGCCCTGCGCGGGGACCGCAGCCCGTCCCGCCCGGAGAGCCCCGACTTCAAACACGCCAGCGACCTGACGTCCTTTATCAAATGGAAGAAGCCGGGATTTTCCGTTCACGGTGCCTGCTACCCGGAGGGCCACCCCGAGGCCGACAGCCTGCTGCATGACGTTGAGAACCTGCGCATCAAGCAGGCCGCCGGTGCCGAGCACCTGCTGACCCAGCTTTTCTTTGACAACATGCACTTTTACCGCTTTCTGAATCTGGCACGCCGCGCAGGCATCACGCTGCCGGTCTCTGCCGGTGTCATGCCCATCGTCAAGCGCAGCCAGATCGAACGCACCGTTTCGCTTTCTTCGGCCAGCCTGCCGTCTGAGTTCACCCGTATGATCTCCCGCTATCAGGACGACCCGGTCAGCCTGTACGATGCCGGTATCGACTACGCCGTCAGGCAGCTGCGCGACCTCATTGAGGGCGGCGCAGACGGCATCCACCTGTACGCAATGAATGACGCCGCCGTGGCCGCGAAGGTCTACGACGGCATCAGGGATCTGCTGTAATGGAGTGCCGCAAGCCCGCCGCCATTGACCGCGCCACGGCGCTGCGCTACATGGGTGCGTCCGGCTGGACGCCCGATGCCGCCACCGCGGCCCTGCTGGACAAGGCCGAGCAGACCGTGCTGACCGCTGCTGCGCCGCGTGCGGTGTACCGCCGTCTGCCGCGTACCGCCCTGCCGCTGGAAAACTGCGGCAGCGACCTGACGCGCCATCTGCAGGGCTGCGACGAGGTCCTTCTGCTGGCAGCGACCCTCGGGGCCGAGGTGGACAAGCTTTTGCGCCGCATGGAACTGACTGACATTGCCCTGGCCGCCGCGGCAGACGCGCTGGCCTCGGTGCTTTTGGAACAGGTCTGTGACGAGCTGGAGAACGAAATACGCGCTCAGATCGAGGCGCAGGGCGTCTTTATGACCGGGCGCTACGCGCCGGGCTACGGTGACTGCCCGCTGGAGCTGAACGACGCGCTCTGCCTTGCGGCGGACACGGTGCGCGGCTGCGGCCTGGCCGTGACGCCCCAGCACCTCTTGACCCCCCGCAAGAGTACCACCGCCATTTTAGGCATTGCCGACCATCCCGTGACCGGCGCCCGCGCAGGCTGTGCGACCTGCCATTTAAAGGAGACCTGCTCGTTCCGCAAGCGCGGCACGACCTGTTTCACACAAGACTGATAGGGGAGAAGCGTATGCAGATTCGTGAAGTTTTTGACCGCAAGCGGTTTGTTTTTCTGGACGGCGGCATGGGCACCCAGCTGCAGGCACGCGGTCTGCAGCCCGGGCAGAAGCCCGAGCTCGCCGCGCTGGAAATGCCGGAGGTTTTAACGGCCATCCACACTGACTACGCCAACGCGGGTGCGGATATTCTGCTGGCAAATACCTTTGGTGCCAACGCCAAGAAGCTGACCGGCTGCGGCCACACGGTGGAGGAGGTCGTTTCCGCTTCCATCGCCTGTGCGCGCAAGGCCGCCGAGACCACCGGCGCGTGTGTAGCGTTGGACATCGGCCCTCTGGGTGAGCTGCTCGTCCCCGCGGGCACGCTGGCGTTTGAGGATGCCTACAATGAGTTTGCACAGGTCATACGCGCCGGTGCGGCGGCAGGGGCCAATCTCGTCTTTTTGGAGACGATGACCGACCTGTATGAGCTGAAGGCCGCCATCCTCGCCGCCAGGGAAAACTGCGATCTGCCTGTTTTCACCTCAATGAGCTTTGAGAGCCGCGGGCGCACCTTCACAGGCTGCACCGTCGAAAGCTACGCCGTCACGGCAGCGGGTCTCGGCGCGGACGCCGTGGGCATCAACTGCTCGCTCGGCCCCAAGGAGATTCTGCCCTTCGCGCAGCGCCTCTGCCGCAGCGTGCCCGCGGGTGTTCCGGTCTTTGTCAAGCCGAACGCCGGTCTGCCGAACCCCGACGGCAGCTACAATCTCGACCCGGATGAATTTGCCGCCGAGATGAAGGAGTACGCCGCCATCGGCGTTTCGATGGTCGGCGGCTGCTGCGGCACGACGCCCGCGTTTATCGCCAGGCTGCATGAGACCTTCAGCCCGCTGACCCCGGCTGACAAGATTCCCATCCGCCGCAGCTGCCTGTGCACGCCGGTCCGCTTTGTGGAGGTCGACGGCATCACTGTGGTGGGGGAGCGCATCAATCCCACCGGCAAAAAACGGCTGCAGCAGGCCCTGCGGGACGGCGACAGCGCCTACCCCTGCACTCAGGCTGTGGCCCAGGCCGAGGCCGGTGCGCAGGTGCTCGACGTCAACGCAGGCCTGCCCGGCATCGACGAGGCCACCACGCTGGAGCAGCTTGTCAAGGATTTGCAGGCCGTCACCGACCTGCCGCTGCAGCTCGACTCCTCGAATCCAGAGGCCCTGTCCCGTGCGTTGCGCATCTACAACGGTAAGCCCATCGTCAACTCGGTCAACGGTGAGCCGGAGACGTTGGAAAAGATTCTGCCGCTCTGCAAAAAGTACGGCGCCGCCGTCGTCGGCCTGGCGCTGGACAAGGGCGGTATCCCGCCGACAGCCGAGGGCCGCTTTGCGATTGCCCAACGCATTGTCGCCGCTGCCAACGCCGCCGGTATCCCGAATGAGGACATCTACATTGACTGCCTGACGCTGACCGCCAGCGCCCAGCAGGAGGGTGCCGTCCAGACGCTGGAGGCTCTGTCCCGCTGCAAGCATGAGCTGGGCGTGCGCACTGTGCTGGGCGTGTCGAACATCAGCTTCGGCCTGCCGTGCCGCGGCTACCTGAACACAACGTTTTTGACGATGGCCATGTCTGCCGGGCTCGACCTTGCCATCATGAATCCCAACACGCCGGAAATGATGGCTGCCGTGCGCGCCTACCGCGTGCTGACCTCGCAGGATTTACAGAGCACCGACTACGTTGCCGCCTATGCCGATGTGCAGATCCAGACGACGCAGACGAGCAAGTCCGCCGCCACCGTGGCCGAGGTCGGCGCCGCCGCACCGGGCGGGGACGCCCTGTTTGAGGCTGTGCGCCGCGGCCTGAAGGCCGAGGCCCGCGCCGCCGCGGACGCCGCGCTGACAATGCGCGAACCGCTGGACGTAGTGAATGTCTCGCTGATCCCCGCACTGGACGCCGTGGGCGACGGCTTTGAGAAAGGCACGGTATTCCTGCCGCAGCTTTTGCAGGCCGCCACTGCCGCGCAGGCTGCGTTCGAGGCCATCAAGGCCAAAATTGCCGCCTCCGGCCAGGCGCAGGGCAGCAAGGGCAAGATCGTCATTGCCACAGTCAAGGGCGACGTGCATGACATCGGCAAGAACATTGTCCGTGTCATCCTCGAAAACTACGGCTATGACGTGCTCGACCTCGGGCGCGACGTTGACCCCGAGCGTGTCGTAGAGGCCGTGCGCCAGACCGGTGCAAAGCTCGTCGGCCTGTCGGCCCTGATGACGACCACCGTCCCCAATATGCAGGCCACGATCGAGGCCCTGCATGCCGCGCACCTTGACTGCAAGGTCATGGTCGGCGGCGCGGTGCTGACGCCCGACTACGCCCGGGACATCGGTGCCGACTACTACTGCAAGGATGCCAAGGCCAGCGCTGATTTGGCCAAGCAGCTTTTAGGCTGATTGTATAGAGCCGCGTTTCACGAAGAAACGCGGTTTTTTGCACAATTGTAAAATCTTACCTTTGTCAGCAAATCACCATTGCAGGGAAGTTCCAATTGATGTATAATAGTTGTGTTTACTGTTTTTGGACATTTTCCTTTATTTGTCTGTTTTAGGAGCGTATCTTTTGAAGCACATAGCCAAAATCGCAGCGTTCACCGCGATTTTTCTGATTATAAATCTGATTCTCTGCGGCTTTATGCCGCCTGATAATGGTTCCAGCCTTGACATGTGGCGCAGCTACCACCAAAAGCAATCCATTGACATTGCCGTCATTGGTTCTTCGCTGGCTTCCTGCGCCCTGCCCGAAGAAGAACTCGCCGCCGCAACAGGGGAGACCGTTGCACTGATGGCAACAAACGCCCAAAGCTTGGATATGTCGCAGATCGCGCTGGAGACCCTGCTTCGGGAGCATTCTCCCCGGTATGTGATCCTTGTCATGGATCTGACCAACATGACAGGCAAACCCTACGCCAAAGCCCAAAAGGCTTTTTTATATGCAGAGCTGCAGACGGATTCCTGGAAGGATAAGCCCGCTGACCTGCTGCGCTACATGACCAGCCGTGATAACTTTACAGGTGCAGATTCCCTGAATGCGCTTTTTCCCTGGCAGAGCGGCAGCTGGCCCACCGACTGGCCCGCTACAATCCAACAGAAATGGAATGCCGTACTGGATCGTCTGCCGCACCGGCGCGGTGCGGCCCATGCCCAGCCGGAGGATACCGCGGTCATCAACTTTGACACTGTCGGCACGGAGAACACCTGGAACCAGAACGCCCACGACTTTAGCGCGCAGCACATTGAGGAGTTGACCTCCATGCTGCAGCTCTGTCAGGAGAACGGCACACGCCTTTTGCTCATCAGCGCGCCCAAGACCACGCTGGATGTCGTGAGCTACGAGACGTATTTTGACGACTACGCCTACTTCAAGCAGCTGGCAGCGGAGTATGGGGCTTCCTATTATGACTTTAACCTTGCAAAGCCGGAGCTGTTTGAGAACAAAGAGCCTGACTATCACAAGGATTTTACCCACATGAATGCTGCCGGCGGGCATGCGTTCAGCCTAAGCATGGCAAAGTTTCTGGCCATGCTGGACGCCGGGCAGGATGTGGAATCGTTGTTCGAGACACCGTCAGAATATCTGACCGCCGTAAACTATATCACCAACGTCTACCTGACGCCGGAGGTTCACCCGGACAAGATTTTGCTGCTGGCCGGTTCCTACCACGGTCCGTCCGTACAGGCTGAATACGAGTTCTGGGTCAAAGCACCGGGGGAGAGCGAATACAGCCGGGTTTCCGCGTATTCTACCCGCTCCTGGACCGAGTACCCAGCGGCGGAGCACGGCACCTACCAGTTCCGCGTGAATGCCCGTATTGTTGGTTCTTCCGCCGATTTTGAGCGATATTATGAATGTTCTGTCGATTTTTGATTTTGTGGATGGTGTAGTGTGGAAATCTATTCCCTGAGTTTCTTCCTGCTGGTCAGCGTTGGACTCATTTTGTATTATACTGTTTTCAGCCGCTGCCAATGGATCTGCCTGCTGGGGTTGAGCCTGCTGTTTTTTACCGCCAGCGGCTGGAAGGGCCTTGTTTTTCTGCTTTTCACTGCGTTGACGATCTGGCTCGGCGGCTTGCAGCTGGCAAAGCTGGATGCCGATTCCGCCGCGCGGCGAAAGGCTCCGGGCATAACCAAGGACGAAAAAAAGGCCATCAAAGCACAGGCGGTGCGCCGCAAAAAATGTCTTGTTGCTGCTGTGCTGACTGCCAACTTTCTTGTGCTTGGCTACTTCAAATACTGGTCCTATTTTGCGGAGCTGCTCTCCGGTGCATTTTTGGCCACAGCGCCGTCCTCACTGGGGCTGGTTATGCCGCTTGGCATCAGCTTTTACACGTTTCAGGCCGTCGGTTATCTGATTGACTGCTACCGTGGTCGGCACCCGGCAGAGAAAAACTACGTCCGTTTTCTGCTTTTCATCAGCTTTTTCCCGCAGCTGATCCAGGGTCCCATCAACCGCTACGGAGAGATGGCCCCGCAGCTCACTGCCCGTCACATCTGGAACTGGGAGCGTACCAAGAGTGCACTGTTCCTGTTTCTGTTCGGCGCAATGAAGAAATATGCCATCGCAAACCTGACCGCCCCGACGATTGCCGCCATCCTCGACGGCAATGACCCCAAGCTGGCCGGTTCTATGGCACTGCTGGCCATTTTGCTGTACTCGCTGCAACAGTATGCAGATTTTTCCGGCGGCATTGATATGGTATTGGGTGTTGCGCAGCTGTACGGCATTGAGATGATGCCCAACTTCCGGCAGCCGTATTTTTCTACCTCGCTGGGGGATTTCTGGCGGCGCTGGCATATTTCGCTGGGTGCGTGGATGCGTGATTATCTGTTCTATCCCTTTGCACTGACCAAGCCGATGCAGCGCTTCGGCAAGTGGGCCACATCGCATTGTGGCAAGCATTTTGGCCGTGTGCTGCCCGCTGCAGTCGCCAACCTGCTTGTGTTTGCTGTGGTCGGCATCTGGCACGGCCCGCAGGCGCACTACCTTGCCTGGGGTCTGTATAACGGTCTTGTCATTGCGCTGGCTGACCTGCTGGAGCCCGCTTTCAAAAAGCTCAACACAGCGTTGCACATTCCTACCGAAAGCCGCGGCTGGCACGTTTTTCGCATCGTGCGGACCTTTATCATCGTCAACATCGGCTGGTACTTTGACCGCAATGAGTTTGTGCAGGGGTGCATCTACCTGCGCAACACCTTTACGGATTTCAATTTGTCCGCATTGGCCGCGAATGCACCCGGCGCTTTCGCGGCAGTCTCCGGCCCTGCCTGGGGGCTTGTCATCATCAGTACCCTTCTGGTCTTTGCCCATAGTGTGCTGAAGGAACAAGGCCGCGACCCTTACGCAGAGGTACAGCGGCTGCCGCTTGCGCTGCGCTGGGGTTTATACTATCTTGTTATTTTCATGGTACTCCTCAGCTTTATCTGCGTCAATGAAACCGTTGGTTTCCTCTATGCCAACTTTTAAGAAAAGGGCTTTCTATGCAAACAAACATTCTGGACTGGCTTGAAGCCACGTCCGCCCGCTGCCCGGATGCCCCCGCTGTGGGAGATGACCAGACAGACTGTACCTGGGCACAGTTGGCCGACACGGCCCGCCGCGCCGGCAGCTTTCTGGCGTCCCGCACGATGCCGCGCCGCCCGGTGGCATTTTACCTGGAAAAATCCGTTTCCGCCTTTGCTGCCATGCTTGGCACAGTCTACGCGGGCTGCTGCTACTCGGTGCTTGACACCCGCCAGCCCGCTGCCCGCACTTTGCAGGTATTGGATACTTTGACCCCTGCACTTCTTGTTACGGACGAGGCCCACGCTGCCGCAGCCGCCGCGCTGGGGTACAGCGGGCAAATCATCCGGCTTGACGATCTGCTGGCCGCACCCGCGGACGCTGCACTGCTGGCAAACCGCCGCCGTCAGGCTGTGGACGTTGACCCTCTGTATATCAACTTCACAAGCGGAAGCACCGGTGTGCCAAAAGGCGTCACCGTCAGTCACCGCTCGGTGCTGGATTTTATCCCGCAGTTTGCCGAAATTTTCGGCATCACACAAAACGATATTCTGGGCAATCAGGCTCCCTTTGATTTTGACGTTTCGGTCAAAGACCTGTACACGGCACTGTACACGGGGGCTAAGGTGCAGATCATCCCGCGCGCTTATTTCAGTCAGCCCACAAAACTCATGGACTATCTGGCAGACCATGAGGTCACCATACTTGTCTGGGCCGTCAGTGCCATGTGCTTTGTCTCCATCATGAACGGCTTCAGCTACCGTATACCTTCCCGCGTGCGGCAGGTATTGTTCAGCGGCGAAGTCATGCCCATCAAGCACCTGATGAAGTGGAAGTCCGCTCTGCCGCACGCCCGGTTTGTGAACCTCTACGGCCCGACAGAAATTACCTGCAACTGCACCTACGCCATTTTGCCGGACCGCGATTTTGCCCCGGATGAGGCGTTGCCCATCGGACGCGCGTTTCCCAACGAGAAGGTCTTTCTGCTGGACGAGAACGACGCCCTTGTCACCGTGCCCGGGCAGGCAGGGGAGATCTGCGTTTCCGGTACGGCGCTTGCTCTCGGCTACTATGCTGACCCTGTGCGCACAGCGCAGGCCTTTACCCAGAATCCGCTGAACACCAACTGGTATGAGCGTATTTACCGCACCGGCGATCTGGCCCGCTACGACGAAAGCGGCAGCCTGTATTATATTGGCCGCCGGGATTTCCAGATCAAGCACATGGGACACCGCGTAGAGCTTGGCGAAATTGAAGCTGCCGCTATGCGCTGCGACGCCGTGACCCGTGCCTGCTGCACGTTTGATGCCGAACGCCAGCGGCTCCACCTGTTTTACACGGGCAGCTGTGAGAAAGTCGCCCTGCTGGCTGCGCTGAAAGAAAGTCTGCCGCCTTTTATGCAGCCGAATACTGCTGTGCAGCTGGACGAGATGCCGCTGAATAAGAACGGCAAAATTGACCGCACGGCACTGGCTGCCCTGACGAAAAAAGGAGCCCATAAATGACCGACGCTTCTTTGCAAAAAATTGCTGCCACCTACGGCACACCGACGTTTTTCTTTGACACTGACGCTTTGCAGGCCCGCGTGCGCGCTATTCAGGCAATCTGGGGCAGGGAAATCGACCTTTGCTATTCCATCAAAGCCAACCCATTTCTGCTGCCTGCCATGATGCAGGTCACTGCGCGGCTGGAAGTATGCAGTCCCGGAGAGCTTTCGCTCTGCGAGAGCCTGCATGCTGCGGATGCACGTGTTATCTATTCGGGTGTTAATAAGACGCCCGTGGATATTGCCCGCGCCGTGGCCGACGGCGTCGGCACCTGCACAGCGGAATCTCTGCTGCAGGTCCGCTATCTGCAGGATGCTGCACGTAAGGCCGCCAAACGGCTGCCTGTGCTGCTGCGGCTGAACGCGGGCAGTCAGTTCGGCATGTCAAAGGAGGATCTTTTCACCGCATTGGCGCATCGCAGGGAAACACCTGATCTGGAGTTTATCGGCATTCACTACTTTGTCGGGACCCAGCGCAAAAAGCTGGTCAATCAGCAAAAAGAGCTGGCCATGCTGCGGGAACTGTACGCTGAAATTGAGCAGACCTTTGGCCTGCGTCTGCCGGAACTGGAATACGGCCCAGGGCTGGCGGTGCCGTATTTTGACGGCGACGATTTTACCGACACACTGTCCCCGGCCAAAGACCTTGCACCAGCACTGCGCGAAGTCAGCAGCTGGGTCCATCTGACCGTTGAGATGGGCCGCTTTTACACCGCCGAATGCGGTTATTACCTGACCACCGCCATGGACTGCAAGGACCACGGCGGGCAGCACTACTGCATTGTGGACGGTGGAATGAACCACTTGAATTATCTTGGCCAGATCATGGGTATGAAACGCCCGCATCTGCGCCATTTTGCTGCCCGGGCAGCTTCCGTACAGGACTGGACACTTTGCGGCAGCCTTTGTACTACGAACGATGTTCTTGTGCGCAGTATGCCGCTGGCCGGACTATGCCCCGGCGACCTGCTTGTTTTTGAAAACACCGGTGCCTACTCTGTTACGGAAGGACTTGGTCTGTTTTTGAGCCGCGACCTGCCGCAGGTCATTCTGTGGCAGAACGGCACGCCGCACCCGGTACGCAGCGAAACGCCGACCTATCCCATCAATACACCCGCTGTGTAAGATAATTTGAAAAGGAGAAATACCAATGGAACGTTTACTGGAAATTTTAAGCGAAATCAAAGAGGACGTGGACTTTTCCACCTGTACAACGCTGATTGATGACGGCATCCTGGACTCTTTCGACATTCTGCAGATCATCTCGGCCCTGAATGAGGAATACGACATTTCGATCCCCGCATCCGAAATCATGCCGCAGAACTTCAACAGCGCCGAGACCCTTTACAAGATGGTCCAGCGCCTGCAGGAAGATTGATGTCCGAGATGGCCGGAATGCCCGAAATATAAGATAACGCTTGCATTTATTCCAAACTTATTGTATAATACTAAAAGCGGACAGGGCTGAATTGCGCTGTTTCGCGTACAGATGCAGGTCCCGCGCGTGGGCAGCCTGTGAACCATGTCAGGCGGGGAACCGAGCAGCATTAAGCGGCGCTTGCCCAGTGCCGCGGTCAAGCCTGCATCTGTACGCAAAGCAGCGCAGCCGCGTGCTCTGCCCGCTGTTTTTTGTAGCTTTGCAGGAGGTGAGCCGATGTACCGTGCCCTGTATCGAAAATGGCGTCCCCAGCGCTTTGCGGACGTGGTTGGCCAGACGGCCATCGTCACGGCCCTGCAGAACCAGATTTCTGCCGGGCGCATCGGCCATGCGTATCTGTTCACCGGTACCCGCGGCACCGGCAAGACGACCTGCGCCAAGATCTTTGCCAAGGCGGTCAACTGTCTGGACACCTCCAGCCCTGACCCTTGCGGCGAGTGTGAAATTTGTAAGGGCATTGACTCCGGCTCCGTCATGGACATCATTGAGATGGATGCCGCGTCGAACAACGGCGTTGACGACATCCGCGACCTGCGCGACGAGGTGGCCTATCTGCCGTCGGTCTGCAAGTACAAGGTCTACATCATCGACGAGGTGCACATGCTCTCCACCGCGGCGTTCAACGCGCTGCTCAAAACGATGGAGGAGCCGCCCGAGCACGTCATCTTTATCTTAGCCACCACCGAGGTGCAGAAGGTTCCCGTCACGATTTTGAGCCGCTGCCAGCGGTATGACTTCACCCGCATCACGGCGGATGACATTGCCGGGCGGCTGCTCTACGTAGCCGGGCAGGAGAAGATCGAGCTGGACGAGAACGCCGCACAGTTGATTGGCCGTCTGGCAGACGGTGCCATGCGTGACGCGCTGTCCATTCTGGACACCTGCGCCGGTGTCGACAACCACGTGGACGAGGCGCTCGTCCGCCGTATGGCCGGTGTCACGGACAGGGGCTACCTGTTTGAGATCAGCGACGCCATCGCGGCAGGGGACTCCGTCACTGCACTGGAAAAAATCGCCGAGCTGCGCCAGCAGAGCGTCGATATGCGCCGCCTCTGCATGGAGTTGGCCGGGCATTACCGCAATCTGATGCTCTGCGCGCTTCCGGGCGGCACGTCGCTTCTGACCGGCATCTCGCCGGAGGAGGAGGCCGCCTACACCCAGCGTAGGGACTTCCCGCAGCGGGAAGCCATCCGCGCGGTCAATGCGTTTGGCTCGGCACTTGAGAAAATGAGCCGCGGCACTGACCAGCGCATTGAGCTGGAGCTGGCGATTTTCTCGCTGACCCAGCCCGAGACTGCCGCCGCACCTGTTATCATCCGGCAACCCGCCCCGGCAGCACCCGCCGCGCCCCAGGCGTTTGCCAGCGCGCCGCGCGCCTACACAGCAGCGCCGCCGGTACAAGCTGCGCCCTCTGTAGTGCCGCCCGTGGTACAGCCGCAGAGCGTTCCCGCCGCTGCGCCGGATGATGTACCGCCGCCCATTGACGATGACCCGCCGTTCCTGCAGCCGGAGCTGAAGCCCGCCCCGCAGCAAACTCCCGCGCCGGTACCGCCAGCATCCGCTGCCCCGGCCCCGCGTAAGGCCGAGCCGCCGCGGCAGGCAGGCCCGCTGGAGCCGTTCGCCTTCTGGCCCGCCGTGCTGGCCGATTTGGAGGAGAATGATGCGATGCTCATCTCCTTTTTACGCGGCACCCGGGCCTACTGTGACGGCAAGCGCGTGCTGTTTGAGTGCAGCGACGCCTTCCGCGATTATATCCGCAATAACCGGGAGGTCAGCAAGCGTCTTAAGGAAACTATCTACCGTGTATCGCGCACCAAGTACAGTATCGGCCCCTATGAGGAGCCAAAGACCGACGACACCACCGCTGCCGTCAGCCTGGATGAGACCCTGCACACGATGCAGGCGCTTGGTGTCGATTTGAAAATCGTTGATAAATAATTATTTTTGGAGGATATAACCATGAAAGCAAGACTGCCCAAGGGCTATGGCCGACCCGATCCCAACGCCATGATGCGTCAGGTCCAGAAGATGCAGGACGACATCCGCGCCAAGCAGGAGGAGCTCGAAGCCAAGGAGTACACCGGCACCGCCAGCGGTGAGATGGTCACTGTCACGATGAACGGCAAGCATGAGATCACCGCCGTCAAGATCAAGCCCGAGGCCGTCGACCCTGATGATATTGAAATGCTTGAGGATCTGATTGCCGCCGCCGTCAACAGCGCCTCCGCTGCCGTTGACAAGGACTCCGAGGAGGAGATGTCCAAGATGACCGGCGGTCTGAACATCCCCGGTCTGGGCTAAGAGGCTGCCTATGTTCAACAACAATGTTGAGCCGCTGGAAAATCTGATCGACCAGTTTGCCCAGTTTCCCGGCATTGGCCGCAAAAGTGCGGTGCGTATGGCCTATCAGGTCATGTCGATGCCGCCCAAGCAGGCCATGGAGCTGGCCAAGGCGATTGAGCATGCCAAAAGTGACCTGCACCGTTGCCGCATCTGCCAGGACTACACCACCGGCGATGTCTGCAAGATCTGCGCCTCCCAGAAGCGGGACCGCAGCATCATCTGCGTGGTCGAGGGCCCGCGCGACATCAAGTCGATTGAGCGCACCCACGAGTACAACGGCCTGTACCATGTGCTGCACGGCCTGATTTCGCCGATGGATGGCATCGGTGCAGATCAACTCTGCATCAAGGAGCTGCTGGCCCGTCTGAATGACACCGTCAAGGAGGTCATCATGGCCACCAGCCCGACGGTGGAGGGCGAGGCCACGGCGATGTATATCGCCAAACTCATCAAACCTCTGGGCATCAAAACGACCCGCCTGGCCTATGGCCTGCCCGTCGGCTCGAGTCTGGAATACGCCGATGAGACGACGCTGTACCGTGCCATGGCCGGACGCGGCGAGATGTAAAAAAATTCCTGTACCGCTTTTGCCGGTACAGGTTTTTTATTGCAGCTTTATTTCAGCAGACCGTAATCCCGCAGACAGCGCTGTACACCCGTCAGGGTATCGTCAAAGCCGACACCCGCTGCCGCACGGAACCTGCCGCCGTCCATCAGCAGGCTGCGCGGCCAGTCTGCCGTCTCTATGACGGGGTGGATGTCCAGCAGCGC
>OHYR01000177.1_pt1 | contig 16451 bp, 14 predicted proteins | sample 1580241 | NCBI WGS metagenome assembly OHYR01 (sample SAMEA3882533, study PRJEB24775) | human gut metagenome | biome: human-associated habitat; feature: intestine environment; material: feces | place: Netherlands | collected 2009/2010
CAGGCGTTCATCAACTCCATTATACCCGACAGCCTGTACCTGCAGAAACTGTTCGATGGGAAAGGCTACAGGAAGGCGCTGGCCGAACTGGAAGAGGAATACTTCCAGGCCTGGAAGCACGAGGTGCTGCAGAAAGAACGCTGGATTGACTGGTCGGACAAGGCCAATGCCCGGTTTGCCCTGTTCAACTGGCGTGTCGAGCAGAACCGGAGAGCCATCGCCGGCTACAATTCAATCCTGGAGCATCTTCCCGCCTACTGGATGACCAGGGAGCTTGAAGGGAAATATATCCCTTCCAGATGGAGGATGTTTGCCGAAGGCGGATATAAGATCCGTACCCGGAGCATCTCCCCTGAAGATTCCGCCGTCATCACGAGGCGTTTCACCGATTACGGCAAGATGGCGGAGAACCAGAAGAGAAAGGAACAGGCCGGTGCCATGTATGACAAATATGTGCGTTTTCCGTATGAGCCGGCCCGTCTGGATACGGTCATCCGGGAAGGGAACAAGTTCGTCTATTACTACAAGCAGGAGCTCCCGGCCACGGAAAACACGAAAAGGATAGATCTGACGCTTGACGGACTGATCCTTTCCAAGGACGAGACACGTACCCCGCTTCCGCCGTCGGACACGATCACCTATTTCATATCGAGCATGGTGCAGTTCCTTGACCGGACTCCCCGCTATAAAAAGAAGATTGTCACCCGCAAGGACGAGGTAAGCCTGCGCGCATACGTGGCCTATAAGACAGGCAGTACCGAGTTCCGGGAGGAAACCGGAAACAACAGGTCGGAAATCGACAAGGTGTTCAAGGCGATACGGAGCATAAACTATACAGGAGAGTTCCTCATAGACAGCGTGCTGATGACCGCGACCTCATCTCCGGAGGGTGATGCGGGGATGAATCTGTTCCTGTCCAGGGGACGTGCGACGGAACTGAAGAAGTACCTTGCAAGACGTACGGAGGATGCGGAAGGCGTTGACACCATCTTCCGCCCTGCATGGCGGGGGGAAGACTGGGAAAGGCTGCGCGGACTTGTCGCAAAAGACGACACCCTGAGACACCGGCCGGAACTGCTCCGGATCATGGAGGAAACAAGGAATCCGGACATCCGTGAGCACGCCCTGAGAAAATATCCGGAGGATTACAGGAGAATCCGGGAAAAGCATTATCCTCTCCTGCGCGGAGTGGAATTCCTGTTCCATCTCCACCGGCGGGACATGATTCAGGACACGGTTGTGATGCCGGTCATCGACAGCACCTATATGGCTGCCGTGCGGATGATAGAGGACAGGAGGTACAAACAGGCTCTTGCCCTGCTGGACGAGCACTACCCGGCAGACTATAATACCGCTGTCTGCCTCATGTCGCTCGGCTATGACGCCCGTGCGCTTGAGATCATGCGGGAACAGCGGGACACATCAGACCGGAACTACCTGCTCGCCATCCTGTACAGCCGCCTGGGGCGCAAGGAGGATGCCGTCAAGTCATATGTCAGGTCATGCGACCAGGATGCCGGCAAGATATGGCGCGGACGGCTGGACCCCGAAATAAACACGCTTATTGAAACTTATAATTTATACAAAGATGAATATTGACAGAAAAGTACTGGTACTTGCGTCATTCCCCGCAATAATGCTCGGCGGCTGCAATTTCAATGAGGACTTCTGTATCCGGGAAGGAGAACTTGTAGCCTGGTGCGATTTCAGCGGAATAAAGGAAAAGCCGCCTGTCCCCCAGGAAAGACACGTCATCCCTTTCGGAACGGATGTGCCGTATTCCGAAGGGACAACGTTCACACAGGATACACTCCGCTGGAGCCTGCCCCAGGGGGCATACAGGTTCCTGTTCTATACGGGGAACTATGAACTGCTGGACAGGAATGACTATCATGAGACGCGTCTGTCCGTCCGGACTGACACCATTGACGGGGAGGCGCACATTTCAGAGGTACAGAAATTCTGCTGTTCCTCGGCCTTCAGTGAAAGGCTTGAATATCGGAATCCCAAACGGGTAAGGATACAGCCTGCGGCTTTTGTCCAGAAACTGAACATAAAGATTAACGTGTCCGGCAACACCGTACCGTTGTCCGGCTTGAACTGTACCCTTTCGGGAATCTCTACGGCCAGGTATCTGGCCTCCCGTGAAAGGACCGGAACCGCAAGTGCGACCGCCTCCTTCGCAAAGAAGGCCGACAATGTATGGACGGCGGGCCTTTATGTGTTCGGATTCAGTCCGGCGGCAGAGAACATTCTTGCCGTAGAGGTTCTGATGAAGGAGGAGGACTCCGTATTCAATGAACGGCAGTCAGTTGACCTGACCCCGTATCTGCGGGGATTCGACGGTGACGAGATCTCGCTGGAGCTGGACCTGCACATCGGCAGGGAACTGGAGATTGGCGGGCCGGTCATCATCCCGGACTGGGAGGACACCCCCGAAACGGAATTTCCATAAGACTATAATTATAACAAAACCAAATCAACAAGAAAAATGAAAACAAGAATTATGATTTCGGCAGCGGTAATTGCCGCCGGGATGCTGGCTTCATGCAGCAACAAGGAAATAGTGGACGAACAACCGGAAACAGACGGGGTTTCAGCCTCCGTACTGAATATTGTGCCGACAGTCGGCACGGACACGAGGGCCGGCTTCGTGCCGAAAACCGAATGGGCGGTAAATGACGCCATGGGGCTGTTCATGTACAAGGCCACCGGATGGGGGGACGCCTATCCGCGTTATGACGCGCAGAACAACAAGTCCACAAAAACAGCGGCCGGATGGAGCCAGGCAAAACCCGTCTATCTTCTTTCGGACAAGGCGACGATATGGGCGTATTACCCATACAACCAGGCCGTCGCTGACGGTACCAAAGTCCCCGTTCCCATCAATGCGGGAACCTCTGTCGACTACATGTGGGGAAAGAGCACAAACCAGGTGTCGGTCATTGAAACGGATGCCGTCATTCCCATGAAACATGCATTGTCCCAGCTCGTCATCCGTCTGAAAGTTTCTCCGGAATATCATAATGACGGCAACCTGACATCCGCGAAACTGAAATCCAAGGCGGCCAAGTTCGGAACCTCGGGGACAATGAACCTGAACGACAACGGAAGGATCATCTTCTCCCCGACATCCACGGAACTCTCATGGACTCCCAACACGACCATTCCGGCACAGGGGAACCCGTCGGTAGACTTCGCCGCCGCAATCTATCCCATGAGCCTGGCATCCGGAGAAGTCAGCATGGAGGTCGTCATCGACGGGGCAACCTATACCTATTCCATTCCCCAGATAAGCTGGGAAGCCGGAAAGAGATATATCTATTCGATAACGATGCGCTCCAATGACGCGGAAATCGGAGGCGAGAACGGACAGTCCGTAACCATCGAGCCATGGGGTTCAAGCGAATCCGACGTAACGCTTGTACCGGTCAAATAAATTACAGAACAACAGGGGACTCCGGTCCCCGTCCTAAAAAAACAATCATGGTAAAATCAATAACAACGATAATCTGCGGCTTCCTTGTCCTGCTGTCCGTATCCTCCTGCCGGAAGGAACAGGAGGAGCCATGCCCGGAAAACGGCCGTGTCACCTTTACCGTCGCCCAAACGCGTGCCACCCAGGAAGGCACGTTCGAAAAGGGAAACTCCATAGGCGTATTTGCCATCGAGCCCAAGACCGGCGTGTACTGGGCCACAAATAACAAATACACCTATGACGGCCAGGCATTCAAACCCGCAACGGAAGAGGACAACATCATTGTGACGGTGGGGACCGATCTTGACTTCTATGTATATTATCCTTTCAAGGAGGGGCAGACAGATATCACCGCCATATCCCATGCCATAGGAGACCAGCAGGAAAAGTCCGGATGGCTTTCAGCCGATTTCCTGACAGCGTCCTATACGGACGTAATACAGGACTATACGATACCGCTGCATTTCGAGCACCGGCTGTCGACCGTGGAGGTCCGGGTGGAAGGAAGCGACCGCGTGGACGGCGCCCGTATGGAAAATGTGAAATACGGCAGCCGGTTCAACCTGCTTACCGGAAAAACCGTTACGGACGAGACCTGGGGAAGCTATGCCATGTACAGGTACAGTTCCGGGAACCTCATCACGGTATTCCGGATGACCATACCCGCCCAGACCCTTACGACAACCTCCAATTACATAACCCTCACAGGAACCCCGGACATGAAGCTGCGCGGCACTTCCGACATGACCACCGAACCCGGCAGAATCCACAACTACCGGATAGATTACAAGATACGGATAACCGTCCTTGACTATCCGCAGGGTGGAAGCACCACAGGTGCGGGCCTGTACGACATGGGAAGCACCTGCACGGTCACCGCGTCCGTGAACGGCGGTTATGAGTTCGCAGGATGGTACGAGGACGGCAGGATCGTGTCGAATGACACACGGTACAGTTTCGAGGTACTGTCGGACCGTACACTCGAGCCCAGGTACCGTAATTATGGCGGCTGGTCGGTCACCCTGACGGCAAATCCCTCCGTCATCGGCTGGCAGGGCGGCAGATCTTCCCTTGTGGCGGGAGCCTCACGCGGAGTGTTCGTCAACGGAGTGGCAGAAAACACACAGACGGCTGTCCCCTCCCTCAGCGGAGGAGCAGAAGGATTCCTCCTTTCAGGGAATACGGTGACAGTGTCGGAAAACCCGTCAGGCTCATCCCGGAGCTGTGTGTTTACGGCAAGTCACGGAGGAAGCTCGGCCACGGCCACAATCACCCAGGAGGGATCTCCGGTAAGCTATTATTTCAGCTATGCGGATGGCGGAACCAGCCATACCGAATATCCGGACGACTCATCGGCCGGCTCATTCATTCTGGACATAACAAGTTATAAGAAGACGGGCAACTCTACAAAGGCCCTTTCCTGGAACGCATCCGGTGACAGCTGGATTCATGTGAACGGCTCATCGGTAAGCTATGACGAGAATCCGGCAAAGGAAAGGAGGACCGGTCTTGTGACCCTCAAACAGGATGAAAGCGGCAAAACGCTGTCATTGAAAATTGTACAGCCGGGAAAGACTTCCATTGACATCGAACAATAACAAAAAATCAATTGAATGCGGTTATGAAAATAGACATATACAAACCGGTTGTCCTGTTCCTGCTACCGGCAGTCCTTGCGGGCTGCTCGGGTGAACGGGAGCCCTTCCCGCAAGGCGGGAAGGCCGGACTGAGGATAGAGAGCTGCTCCAGCCGTGGCGGAACCGACGGAAGTCCCACCCTTGTGAAAGATTTCGGAATGGTGCTGCTTGACGATACGGGCGGCGGTTATGCCGGAGCCGTAAACCCGCTGCATGTAACATACGGGGAAGGCTGGATCTTTCCGGAGGTCACACTCACGGAGACCCCCTGCAGGCTGTTCGCATTCTCCCCTTTCGCCGCCATCCCGGGAAAGGAGCTGCCCCTGAGCCTGGTCCCCCAGACCGACTACCTGGCATCCGGGGAGATACGCCTGGACTGGCAGAACCGGTCAGCGGACATAGGGATGGAACACCTGCTCTGCCTGCTGGAATTCACCATAGAGGGCAGCAGCGCGTGCACTCTGAGTGTGGAGGGGGTTCCTACAGGCGGCACTTATGACCTTGCCGGCGGCAAACTCTCGGCAGGGGAAAAAGGAACGGTCCCCTCGGATGGGAACACCGTCCTTCTGCTGCCGGGCAAGGCGGGAAACAACAGGGTCGTGATCCGTTTTCAGGAGAACACATACGGCTGGCTGCTGCCGGCCGTCACCCTGGAGGCCGGAAAAAGATACGGATATGCATTGTCCCTGGGCAAAGAAGGGGGACTCATTCTCTCCGGTGTAAGTGTCCGTCCCTGGCAGGAAGGAGAAGACTATAACGGAACTATCAAACCTAACAAATAATAACAAAATGAGAAATTTTACAGGAAAAAAATTGTTTCTGACTGTCATGTCTGCATCATATACACTCCGGGGATTCGCCCAGGATGCCCGGGGAGCGATCAATGATGTCCTGGACAGTTTTACACTACCCGTGTTCGGCGGTTTTATGCTTGGAGGTATCATTCTGGGCCTTATCCAGCAATGGGACAATATCATCGACAAGGAGAACAGGGGCACGCGAAAGGAAGGATTTGTCGCACTGGGCTGGTATGTCGGCTTTGCATTGCTGGCCGCAGTCGTGGTGTCCGCCGTAAAGAGTGCCATTTCCGGTATCAGCCTGTCGATATGAGATACAGGATCAGAAAAGGACTGGAGAGCCCCTGCATGATACGGGGGCTTCTTTCCGGGGACTACTGGATATTCGTCGGCTGTTGTTCCGCCGCTTTCGTCCTGTTCTTCCTCGGCATCCGTGCGGGGATATCCGCAGGCAACTGGAACCTGCCGGTCCTGGTGCTCGTCATCTCGCTGCCCACCCTGCCGCTGCTTCTATACAAGCTGAAAAGAAAGGCACGGCCCCAAAAGTTCAAGGAAACGGGAAAAGAGATAAACATCAGTAATCTGGACATAAACAGGGTATTAACAAAAAAGGAGCATAATGAAATCAGAAGAGGCATACAGCATACTTGACATTGTCAGTGAATCGGAGGGACAGGGCGTCGTCCTGACCCGCAGCGGCAGCATATGCGTTTCTTTCGAACTCCGGGAACCGGAATGCTATTCCCTGACTCCGGAGGATATCGACAGGAGGGACGGCATGTTCCGGGAAGCCTTCAAGTTTCTCCCGGACGGCACATATGTGCACAAACAGGATGTGTTCCTCAAGGAAAGGTACTGTCCGGACATTGCCGGCGGTTCTTTCCTTGACCGGGCCGATGCGCGGCATTTCCGGGGACGACTGTATGTCAGCCATACCTGCGTCATGCACTTTGTACTTTCCGGACTCAAAAGTCTTGAGAAGGCCTACATATCCTCACCCCTGTCCTATAAGGAGAACCTCCATAAGGAGGACCTCGCCAGGCTCGATGAATTCCTCGAGGGAGTTGACAACGCCGTCGGCATCATCCGGAGCATGCGTGATACGGAGATAGCCCCGATGTCAGGGCAGGAAATGCGGGACTTCACGGCCGGATACACCACCCTGTTCGACGCCCCGGGGGCGGTTGTGGACATACATGCCGACACGGAACTCCGCACAGGAAAGAAACGGGCACGCTGCTTCGCCGTCTGCGATGAGATCTTTCTCCCTGACGGCAGCCTGGATTCCTGTGTACGGGACGACTCCCTTCCTCCCGCCGGCTCCCTGCTGTACCATCCGATGCTGGAGCAGCTTGGGATGTACCTGCCGTACAACCACATCGTGAACCAGGTGGTTTTCTTTGAGGGGAACGGACGGCTGCGCGAACGGATCGCCCGCAATATCGACATTTATGGAAGCAATTCCGGCATGAGCAGGTCCATCAAGGTACAGTACCAGAAACTGGACGAGCTCCAGCAGGAAATCCTTGAGGAGAACGAGACACTGGTACGCAGCTTCTTCTCGGTCTGTTCGACGAGTCGGAGGCCGAACTGGAGAAGGCCGACAAAAAGATCAGGGAGACGCTCAACCTGGCCCGTCTCGGGTATTATATTCCCGGATATGAGAACCTGGCTGCGGTGCATTTCGCCTGCGTCCCCGGCCAGATCCACCTGATGCCGCGGAAATACCTGTTCCTGACCACCCTGCCCATAGCATTGTGCTTCTTTCTCCAGTGCGGCAGTTTCAGGAATGACAGCGAGGGTATCTATGTGCATGACAGGATGTACCAGGTCCCTCTGAGAAAGGACATCTGGGATGCAGGCAAGAAGAGGGTCAACGCCCGTAACGGGATGGTCATAGCCGGAACCGGCGGCGGCAAGTCCGCCTTTACCCTGAACCTCACCCAGCAGCTCATCGAGCAGGACTATACGGTCGTGGTGGTCGAGTTCGGAAAGAGCTTCAGCCAGCTCTGCAGGCTCTATCCGGACATCTCCCTGCACGTGGACTACGACGGCAGGACGGCGCTGGGCATCAACCCCTTCGACCTGCAAGGGGAGGAACTGGACAACGGAAGCATCGAGATGCTCTCGGGAGTCGTGCAGAAATACTGGAGGCACATGTTCACAAAGGACGAGTCGGAGAAGGAGGTGGCCCTCACCCGTTTCATCCAGGATTATTACGAGAATGTCCGTGAAGGGCACAATTTCGAGAGTTTCTACAACCACGTGACGGAACATTACCCCGAGATTCTGGCAAGGAAGCACATCCCCAAAGATTATTTCTCCCTGGAGTCCTTCAGCCTGAACTGCGGCGAGTTCCTGCCCGGCAGACGCTACGAGAACGTATGCAAGGATACGGGAACGGACTTCTCGGGAAAGAAGTTCATCGTGTTCGAACTGACGCAGATCAAGCAGGACAGGTTTCTGAGCAACCTCGTGATGGGCATGATATTCACCGTCATACAGAAGAAGCTGCTCAGTGACCGGAGGAAACGGGGCGTCCTGATCTTTGACGAGTACGGCGAGACCGCGCAGATGGTCGATACGGCCACGGGAACCGGGATACACAGCTCCGTGGCCTTCTGCTATCAGAAGATCAGGAAGGAGAACGGGGCGGTGTACACCATCATCCAGAATCCCGACCAGCTGCCGGAGAACGAGCACACAAAGAACATCATAGCCAATACGGACATGCTGTTCGTGCTCCCCACCAAGGAGGTCATCTACCAGTCCGTCATAGACAGGTTCAGGCTGACCCATCCCGGACAGATAGCCCTGATGAAGTCCATGAGGAACAATTTTTCGGGACAACGGCCCTATTCGGAGTGTTTCATGCGGCTGGGGGAACATTACGCCACCGTCACCCGCCTGGAGTTCTCAAGGGAGAAATTCCTTGCGTTCCAGACGGAGGGGGAGATATGGTCGGACCTTGAGGAGAAGAACCGGAGGATGTCCATGGAGGACGCCATAGAGGAATATATAAGGGAACATCAATAAGAAACAACAAAAACAAGAACAAATGAAGAAATTACTTTTATCCATGCTCGTGCTGATGACGGCGGCAACCGCATCCGCACAATGGGCGGTGGCGGACGCGCCCAACCTTGCACAGAACGTCAAGAACTTCTCGGAACTGCAGAAACAGGTGGGCTACCTGAAGGAGCAGAAAGACCGGCTGGACGAGACACTGGACATGATGCGCAAGGTCAACTCCGTCATCTCCAGCTGTGAGACCGCCAAATCAATCATAGAGAGACAGGGAAGGCTGTCAGAGAAGTGCATAGACCTGGTAACGAACAAAAAACTGGGCACGTCAACCCTGCAGACGCTCACATCCAGCCTTGACCTGGTCATGCTCAACAACACACGGCTCATCAGCCTGTCAAGGACCATACTCTCCACAAGCGTGAAGATGAACGACTCCGAGCGGCTGGCCGTCCTGCAGGAGATAGAGAGACAGACCATCGAGCAGGAAAGGAAGGTCTCGAAGGTATCCCGGATCATATCCCAGTATGAAAGACTGAAGAGAAACCTGAGATAGACATGGAAGAGGCATACAGCAATCTGAACAACGCATACCTGCAGATCAAGGGGATGATAGTGGTGGAGGGATTCTATGCCCTTGTTGCCGGATTTGTGATTACCACCTTTGTATTCAAGCTTGCGGGTATCATCAAGGAGATGGTTCACGAAGGCAAGGGATTCAATGCAAAACAGTTTTATGAGCTGGGCAGGGAGTACATCCTCTGCATAGCCCTCATCTGCATCATGCCCGTGTTGCTGGACACGCTTGAGACCGTACTTGCATACGCCGCGGACAGGCTGATGGAGTCGCTCGCCGCCGGAGGGGTCTACAATCCGGACAATATCTGGAAGAAGCCGATCGAGCAGGCCTTCGACGACCTGATGAACAGTGACATCATCGACATAGCGGTCAACGGGCTGGACACGACCTTCAACTCCCTGCTGGCGGGAGCGGTGGGTAGCTTCGGGGGAGTCGCATACGACTACCTCATGCTGGTGTTCCTGTGCACGCGCTATCTCATCCTTATACTGCTCGAGGTCATATCGCCCCTGGCGATAGCCTGCCTGTACAACAGCGACACCCGCAGTTCCTTCTACACATGGGCCAGACAGATGGTCGGGTGCTACATGCTGTATCCGGGATTTGTCATCGCCAGCGTGTTTTCTGATCTGATTGTAGTGAACTATGTACAGCAGCGCCCCTGGTCGATAACGCTCATGGTGATATTTTCCTTCCTGCTGAAACTGGCGATGCTCGCCACGGTGAAAGCAACGGTTAACAAATGGTTATAGCTGATATGATGGACATAAAGAACATACTTAAAGATTTCTCCCGCCTGGCGGAAGCCAGAAAGAACCATACGTTCCGCACCAGGCTGGTATTCATATTCTGTGCCGCCACAATAGCGATGGTGCTGTTTTTCAGCTACAGGGTGGTGAACAGCGCGATGGACAAGATCCTGGTCGTCAATGAAGGCGGGGAACTGCTCCGCTTCAAGGCCATGCAGCAGGATCTGCTGTATGAATCCCTTTTAAAGAACCATTGCTACCATACGGCCTATTATCTGAACAGTTTCGACAGGCTCTCCCTGCAGGAGAACCGGGCACGCGCCCTGTTCCTGGTCAACAAGCCGGACGCGAACACCATATTCGCCAAATACCAGGCTGACAGGGGGTACGGCGACGCCCTGGAACTCGGAGTGGTCTACAGGACGGAGTTCGAGAAGATGCTCTCGGTATCCGTCAGCGGGGACGAGTATCACGTCACCTTCTCGTCAGTCCTGAGCATCATCAACGGAAATGATGTCAGGAAGATACGGATTCTCAGCGAGGGTACCGTCATACGTACCACGCCACGTTTTCCGGAGAACACTTCCGGATTTTTCTTCCGGACATACAACCAGCAATACGAGATGCCATGACAAAAACTGAAAGGAGCAGAATAGTGGCGCTGGGGGGTATAGGAGCCGTGATCATCCTGCTGGTATGGGGGATCATCGCCACATTACCGAAAAAAGAGGACGGCAGGGAGGAAGAAGTGAGACTGCGCTCTGAAATCAAGGACAACTTCACGCTCAAGGACATGCTCGGGAGTGTGGAAAAGGAAATGGAGAACCGGAGAGAAAACCGCATGCCCGGTGGAGGGAATTACGGAATGGATGAACCGGAGGACACCGTTTCCCCGGAAAGCGAGATACAACGCATCCGGGAACTGATCAGACGCAACGAACAGACCCTCGGAAGCGGTCCGCTTTCCGGAACGGAACAGCCCGCCCCCTCCGCCTTCAGGGAGAAGGAGACGACGGACGGTGAGGAGGAGAAACCGGGGAAGACGGAACCGGAAGACACGGTTCCCGAAGAGACTCCCCGGAGAGGATTCAACAGCGTGCGCCTTGTCCGGCAGGACGAGAGGAACGTCATACGGGCATTCGTACATTCCACACAGACGGTCATGGTCGGAGCGACGCTGAAGATGCAGCTGGCGGAGAACTGCCTTACGGACGACGGACAGCGCATCCGCAAGGGAACACCGGTGTTCGGGGAGGTGACCGGAATCGACGGGGAACGGGTACTGGTCAAAATCACCTCGGTGAATCTGGCCGGGAACATACTTCCCTTTGAAAAGGAGGTGTATTCCGAGGATGCCATGGAAGGCATATACGTTCCGGGAAATGCCAAGGCGGAAACCATCAAGGAGGCGGAAGCCGCGGGTGTCAGCGGAACGAACACAAGTATTTCCGGGGGACTTGACATGGGAAGCCAGATAGTGGCGGGCGCGGCGAACAGCGTCATCAACGCGACCAAGTCGGCCGCAAGCAAGAATATCCGAAAGATAAAGGTGACCATCAAGACGAACTACCGGATACTACTGAAGGATGCAAAAAAATAGAAATACAGATTAAGCAGGAAAGGATAAGGACAATGGCGAAAGTATATGTGGCAAGCAGCTGGAGCAACGAATACCAGCCACGGATCGTGGCTTTTTTAAGAGAGCGGGAACATGAGGTGTACGACTTCAGGAACCCTGAAAGAAAGACGGATTTCCGCTGGTCGCAGATCAGCGGAAACTGGGAGAAGATGGAGACAGACGAGTACCTGGACGCGCTGGAGCATCCGCTGGCAGAAGCGGGATTCAGGTCGGACTTCGATGCCATGCGGCAGGCCGACGTATGTGTGCTTGTGCTCCCCTGCGGGGCTTCAGCACATTCCGAAGCGGGATGGATGAAGGGGGCCGGAAAGAAAGTGATAGTATATCGGAACCGGCCGCAGAGACCGGAACTGATGTACAAGCTCTTTGACGGGATATTCCCAACGGCTGCGGATGTGGCACGCTTCCTGAAGGAGTTTGATGAAATGAATAATCATGCAGTTGTATGACATGGAAAAATTCTGGTACTATGCACTTTCTGCCCTTCTGGTTATCTGCCTGAATGGATATATCCTACTCCTGTTCTCAGGGAAACTGGAAAATTTCATTCTCAGTATCGGGACTTTTGTAAAGAAGGCCATGCGAAAAATTAAAAAGTATTTAAAGGGGAAAAGGCATCCGCTAATCAGGAAGTGAAGTGCCTGTAAACTATTATAAACGGACTCTGAAAGCGACAATAACGAATGATGAAAAAAAATATATGAAATGAAAGAATTTTGGAACAAACCAGAAGGGTGGGAATATATTCTCCCCATTCTTTTCGGAATCTGCTTAAACGTATTCATTATGCTCTTTTTTACAGGAAGGCTGGAAGACATCCTAATAAAATGTTTGGAATATCTAGAAGCACTTAAATGGAAAATAAAAAGAAAAATGAAAAGACATTAGTAATAGATTTCATTTTTAGAAATCTTTTTCTCTTTGAAAGCGGCTATTGCCCCTGTGATAATGAGAAACAGATATTCTAAAAACAGTACTATGCATAATGATGCTAGCGGAGAAAAAAAATCCACCGATAAATATATAAAAATACATATCACAATGGCACAGGTTAACAATATCATGGGAGTATAAAAACAGGCAGGATATCTGACAGGTCCCATAATGGAGAATGGAAGTCCAAGACCCAGGTATAGGGCAGAACTGCCTAATGTGAAAAAGATCTGTTCATATACGGAGAGCTCCCGAAAAAAATGGGTGAAATAACACAAAAATGGATACAACATGAAAGTACATCCCAAAAAGCAAATAAGGATCTTGACATAAACGGAACCTATTTCAAGATCTTTCAGTAACTGGTTGTAATTTGTAGACATGACGGTTGCTTTTAATTAATAACTGAATTGCAAAAGTAATAAAATCCCGGCAAACTGCTTTTATAGGCTATTTGACTGGGGATAATATTTAGTAAGAATGAGACAAAACCAAGTTTACATCACAGGGATACTTCTCCTGATTCTTCTTTCAGGGAAAGCCCAGAGGATCAAGGAGCTTCCGGCAGTGCTTCTGCCGATTGGATGCGGAGAGTCCTCATGTCCATGTGACGGGACATGCCCTGATAATTAGCTACTCCAGTAAAAGACAAGGACTTGGCAAGCCTTGTGTACCTGTAAGCCATTATAAACGGACTCTGAAAGTGACAATAACGAATGATGAAAAAAATGTATGATATGGAAGAATTCTTATCGAAAAACGGCTCTGTGACCATCTTACTTTTCTGCTTTCTTCTCACCCTTAATATTGTTTCCCACATTTTGGGCTTTTGGAAGAGTTACCATGAATATTCAAGGAAAAAAGAAGAAGGCGTCAGGAAGGGACCGGACAGATGCAAAGAAGCGTCCATGAAATAGATTTGCATGATATCAGGGAGAGGAAAGCCCGGTTGACGGCGTGACACGCTTCCTGAAAGAGTTTGACAGATTGAATAACTTAAAAACTGTATGACATGGAAGAACTTTGGAACAAGCTTGGGGCTTGGGGATATGCTGTCCCTATCCTTATGTTACTCTGTTTAAATATACTCTTGTTTACTGACATCTTTGAAAAGATTATAATAAGATGTTGGGTATATCTGGAGAATATCATAAGGAAAAGAAAAATGAAACATCCATGAAATAAATTGCATGATATCAGGGAGAGGAAAGACCAGCCGTCGATGTGGCACGGTTCCTGAAAGAGTCTGATCAAATAAAGAATTAAAAAAACGATGTGATATGGGAATTATTTGGGAAAAAGCAGATTACCTGATCCGACTATTATTCATCATAGTATTAGGAATTGCATGTATACTTATAGTGATAGCCCCTCTTTATGGGGCACGGAACAATCAGCCGGAATCTGGGTAGGAAGGCGGAACCGGAGGACTGCCTGAAGAGGACAAGGGAAAAATGAGAAAGAAAAAGAATGAAAATGAAAATAAAAACTAAAGCAAAATGGAAAACCTGTTGAGCCATGCCGGCATTTTCTTCACAATGGCTGCCGTACTGACATTTGAGGCAATCCTTCTCCGTCTGGCTTCAGAACCGGAAGGCGGGCGGGAAGTGAAGGCACGGAAAGGGGAAAGCCACCTGGGGGCATTCATACGTGAGAACTGGTACTGGCTGCTGTTGCTGTTTTGTGCGCTAGGAGCGCTTTGCTGTGCAATACTGAGATCCTGCATGATATGAATCAACAGGATACCTTCATTGCTTTTTGGTGGCTGACTGTGTGCTTATGGGCTTCTCCGCTTTCTTGCAAACAGTATATGAATACGCGGATTTTATAAGGGAGTCAGTAATGTGCATTGTCTTTCTCTCCTTTCTTTTCCTTGAGTATGGAAATGCCACCCGCAATGAACTGCAGCAGATACATTACCGACAGAACGGTTGAGAATAGCTTGAAACGGTTGCACTCCTCATTCAGAAAAAATAAACAAATGAAAAGACTTATCATTACTGAAGAGGAAAGCATCGCCAAAGGGGTATAGAGTATCCTTGGATACCTTACCGGACTTATCGCTGAAAGAAGAATTCCGACCCCCGTATACAAAGCGGAACTGCCCGATGTGAAAAGTACCTGTTCGTATACAGGAAGTTCCCGGAAAAAACAGGTGAAGTGAAAAAAGGTCGGGTACAGCATAAAAGTACACCCCAAGAGGCAAATAAGGATCTTGACATAAGCGGGACCTATTTCAAGATCCTTGAGCAACTGATTGAGATTTGTATTCATAAGCAAACAACTTTAAAATTAGCATACAAAGATATAGAATTGAAAGAAAACCATGAAACCGAACAGAATTTACATAACAGGACTGTTCCTGTCCGTTTTCCTTTCAGGGAAAGCCCAGAGGATCGAGGAGCTTCCGGCAGTGCCCCTTCAGATCGGGTACGAGAAGACCCTGCACCTGATATTCCCTACCGAGGTGAAGTATTACAGTATCGGCGGTGACTATGTCATCGGTGAGAAAGTCGGGAACTGCCCGGAGATCATACGCCTGAAAGCGGCCGAGGAGAATTTCCCGGGTGAGACTACCCTGTCGGTGGTGACAGCCGACACGAAGTTCTACTCCTATGCCATCAGCTATAACGCCCACCCGGTGGAGAGCTATGTGCGTGTGGACGGCCAGGCACCCGCGCCCCATACACTGCCGGTGGGAAAGGACAGGCAGATGTTCCTCATTTTCCCGGCCGGAATCACCTATGTGGACTATGGCAGTACAAATGTGGAGGTTGAAAAGGCCGAGGGAGTGGACAACATCCTGGCAGTGAAAGCCACCGGAGAGTTTACGGAAGACACGAACATCTCGGCAGTGGTCGAAGGGGGGAAATTCTACACTTTCAATCTCCATTATGCCCCTTTCCCGGAACGTTTCAGCTTTGTCATTGACAAGGAAAAGACGCAAAGGGTGGCCATCCTTGACGAGAGGGAACGGTCAAGCGAACAGAAGGAAAGGATCAGGCAGGCAATCTCGAAGAGGATTCCCCTGGACCTGGGACTGAAGGACAAGAACGCCGGCATGGAGTTCGAGGTCGGAAACATCTTCATCGACGGGGACATCCTGCTGCTGCGAATGACGCTGACAAACCGCACACAGATAGGCTATACGACGGATTTCATGCGGTTCTATATCCAGGATGCAAAGATTCACAAGAAGACGGCGGTGCAGCAGATCGAGCAGAACATCCTGTTCGCTTTCGACTACCCGGAGGAGATACCTGCACATGAGAGCCGGACGTTCACGGTGGCCATGAACAAGTTTACCATTCCTGACAAGAAAAGGCTCATCATCGAGATCCAGGAGAGAAACGGCGGCCGGCACTTTCTGTACAAACTTAAAAACAAGTCACTTCTGGGAGCGGAGGAAGTGTTCAGAAGCCTGCAGGAGCAGAAAACGGAAGATGAAGCGGACAGGATATTAAGGAGGATATCCAGATGAAACTGCTGATGCTCATATTGTTCTTCCCCTTTTCTTTCGAGGGGGAAAACGGAAGGGAACTGCTCGATACGGCACTGGAAAAATGCAGCCGTCTGGAAAGCCTGGAAGCTTGCCGGGACATACTTTACCGGTA
>OHYR01000183.1_pt1 | contig 16051 bp, 9 predicted proteins | sample 1580241 | NCBI WGS metagenome assembly OHYR01 (sample SAMEA3882533, study PRJEB24775) | human gut metagenome | biome: human-associated habitat; feature: intestine environment; material: feces | place: Netherlands | collected 2009/2010
CCTACTTCGGCATCGAAACCGGTGCGAACAGCTTCGGCTATGTGGCAACATGGTCGAAAAACGCCGAGCTGCCGGAGTTCCGTGCCAGTCTGGACACCATCGGCAAGACCGCAAACGGCATCATCACGGATGTGGAGAAGCACTTCGCGGAGGTTTGCAAGGAGCGCGGCGTCGAGCTGCCCAAGGATACGGAATATGAGCTTGTCACCATCCCACCCTCCCGCGAGGACGCGCTGGCCTTCGCCGCTGAATATGCGGCGTTCCCGCGCAGGGATTTGAACGTACCCGGCAGCGCGGAAGGACCCACAGCGGCTGCGGTTGCGGACAGGCTGCTTGCCGGCGAGGACGCAGAGCTGCGGAAGGAGCTGGCGGAGCTCGTCAAGCTGGCGGATGAGCTTGGCATCGACGACGGCTCCCATGGGCTTCTGGAACGCATCAACGGCCTGTCCCGTCAGGAATGGCGGGCAAAGGAGAAACCGCAGCCGGAGATTGAAACAGAAACGCCGAATGTTGAGGATGAGATGCCGCCCCTACCGGAGCTGGAGCAGGGCTATCCCATGCCGGATACCGGCATCGGCTTTTCAGAGATGTATCAGTACGGCTACACGGACGGCAACGCCATGCTGCCGTTGACAAAGGAGCGCGCCATGGAGCTGTTCATGCAGGACGTTCCCGTGTTTCTGCTCTACGGCGACAACACCGAGGCCATGGCGCTGGACGCAGATGACATTTCCTCCCACACCGGCGTGTTCGGCGTGGAGCGAGAGGAATGGGACGCGGTGCGCGGCGTTGTGACGCTGAGCGAACAGGCAGACACGGAAAAGCTGTTTCTGGAAAACCCGCAGGACGCTTTCCTCATCTATCAGATTCGGCGCGGCGGTGAATTGGACGCTTACCGCTTCATGAACTACGACTACTTGCAGAGCAAGGGCGTCACGCCGGAGCGCGGCGGCTACGACGCGATCTACACCGGCGGGCTTGCCGACTATGGGGACAACAAAACCAATCTGGATATGATTTATCAGCGGTTCAACGTGGATCACCCCGCGGATTTCAAGGGACACAGCCTGTCGGTCAGCGACATCGTTGCCCTAAAGCAAAACGGCGTAGTATCCTGTCATTACGTTGACAGCATCGGCTTCCGGGAGCTTCCCAATTTTCTGAAGCCGGAGAATTATCTCAAAAATGTGGAGATGCTGCTGGAGGACGACTATGGCATGATCGACGGCATCATCAACAACGGCCCTAAGCAGCCCACCGTGGCCGATTTGGAGGCGCAGGTCAAGGCGGGCTTTTCCATTTCCCTGACGGAGCTGGCTGCGGCCGCCCACCGCGAACAGAAGAAGCCCTCCGTGCTGGAAAAGCTCAGGGAAAAGACGCCGGAGCAGTCGAAAAACAAAACAGCGCCCAAACGGAGCGCGGAAAGAGAGCTTTGATATGAAAAACAACCCATTTACCCATGAAGAAATCAACCTCATGAGCATCTACAACGCGGCAGGCACCCGCGAGGGGCTGATCGCAGCCCTCACAGAAATGCGGGGGTATCTGGACGCGGAGGAGGCCGAGCTGCGGGAGCTGACGGACAGCGCCCTCGCAAAGCTGCGCGACATTACCGACGCGGAGTACGCCGCCCTTGACCTGACGCCGGATTTTGACCTCTGAGCAAAGCTGACTGTTTTACGGTCAAGAGCCGGAAAAATCGCAGATTCGCCGCTGGGAGCGCGCCGGATGAGGAATGTATCATCCGGCGCGTTTCTGTTTGAAAATCGCCGTTTTTCCCAAGTCATGAGCCGGAGAAAATACCCCAAAATCGCGCCTGCTTCGCGCAGGAAACGCAGAAAGGCCATTTATGAGAACAGGACTGACAAAAGCTCAGAAAATCACGGAGATCACCTTTGACGAGAAAGAATCCCTTATCCATATCCGCACCCACAATACTGACCTCAAGAACCGCCTTACCGCCTACGCCGTGCAGCACCCCGCAGAGTGCTGTCAACTGGACGCAGACCCCGACACAGGCGACATGGAGTTCACCATCCGCAAGGGGCGCTTGTCCTTCCGCCTGACCGCGCCGTACAGTGAGAAACGGAAACAGGCGGCGAGGGAGGCGGCAAAAACAAGCTGCATTCATAAAAAAGTTGCAGAAATATAGACTCAACAAATTGAAACTCTCTCCTACTACATGGTAAAATTATTGCGGCTGGATTCTGCTGGTCTTGCTATCCAATCTCTACGGTATAACACGGTAGGATTCCCTCTAATACTTTTTTTGGGGAACTGACTGAGCAACTTGCAGAGATGTAACACAGAATTGCGCAGATTCCATCTTTGTCTGGTAGAAAAAGAAGCCATAATCCAGTATTATTACTATAAAAACAGGAGGTGTTCGTTGAATGACGTTTAGCGAGAAATTGCAATTTCTCAGAAAGCATAATGGCCTTTCTCAGGAGCAAGTTGCTGAAAAGTTGAATGTTTCCCGGCAGGCCGTTTCAAGATGGGAACTGGGTGCCATCCCAGACATGGAAAACATAATAAAAATCAGCAACTATTTCGACTGCTCCTTGGATTATCTTATGAACGATGCAGTTGATGATGTAAACGGAAAAGTTTCCTCGGTACAAGAATATAACGTGAAAAAGATTATCCAACTCAAGCCGGAAACAGTGAGCCTTATCACGGCGCTGGTCGCTTTCATTGCTGTTCTGACAATTTGGATTATTTCTAAAATTGCAGGGACAGGAATTTATCGTCAGGATTTAGCTTCTGGTATGTGGTTTACTGGGTTTGGTGGCTTTGTTGACCATTATGGTCTAAAACCTGTTGTATTCCTATGCATGATAATCTGGGAGCTATCGATTACAGCGAGAGTGTATATACAATTATTTATTCATCGCTATGTTCTAAACACAAAGTATACCGTGTGCCGCGTTATAAGCTGGGGTTTATATCTGGCAGGAACAGTTATTGGAGCCATTTGCATTTGCAAACCGTGGAAATTTATGTGGACATCAGGAATCTGCATTGCTGTGGTTATATATCTTTTGATGATTGCCACAAGTTTAATCGCTGCAACCTACTATGGGAGGAGGTAATCGCTGAAACCTTGGAAGAAAGGACACATAACACATACACAACATTACAAGGAGGAAATCAAGTGAAAAGAATTATTGCTATGTTTTTAAGCGCATTGACCATGTTCAGCCTTTGTGCTTTCCCCGCATACGCAATCGGGCAAGATGCCGAGCAAAATGCCTATGAGACAGTAGTTACAATCTCAGGTGAAGAAAATATACGTAGGTACTTAGCCTCTGTCGGTGAGGAGTATGACCCAACACTCCTATGCATCCAACGCAGAGTAAGAAACACTCCCATTTCCCCTGATAGCCCTAATAATAGGAATCTATCCCCTAACACATTCATCAGAGAATATGTCATAAGGAATAAAAGAACCACAACCTACACTGATACAGGAACTCTTTTGAAAGAGTATCGCAGACCTGCAGGCCGCGTTCTAATTGATGAGGGTATAAATATTTCAACAACCTATACCGCTGATGCTGGCATTTCAGCAGAATTCCTTGAAGCAAGTCTCGGCTTTGAAGTTGAGGGAACAAGCACATTTAGAATTGAATGGGAAGCGACATATTCTTATGCTGTAAAAATTAGGGTCTATCCCGTTTATGAAAAGACTACTGGCGAAGTTTGGGACGATGACGTATGGTACGATGATTACATTGGTAACTTTACCGTTTACCGTGCTGTAGGGGATGATGTTCGAGTATATCGTGCATAGTTTTCAAAGCATACCCTATTAGTAGCTATTCCATGAAAAAGCGGTGGAGTATTACAAGTCGATAAAAAGGAGGTACGCTGTTGTGAAAAAAGGATTGCTGTTCACATTAGTAGCTGCGTTGTTGCTTCCCATGTGCTTGTCCCTTACAGCACATGCCGCGGTGTATTTGGGTACGGGCGACAATGTTGATTCTGGTGGTCACTTGGATTGGGACTATGATACTACATATTATAGTCAGACTGTTTGGGGAATGAATCTGTGGAACGGATACAAAAGCGGGGTCATTAGAGAGGACTCCCCATGGGTTGTTCAAGACCTTTTTGTTACCGATGTTAATTCAGCGACCGCAGGATATTATGGATACAGGGATAGAGTAAATGCAAAAATCTACTTCAATATCTATAGCATGAAAGATTTGTCAACAAGTGAGAAAAAATCCGTTGCTGCTCACGAGCTGGGACATGCATTGGGGTTGGGACATAATTCAGATAATACCTCTGCGGTAATGACAGATGCACACTATTTCCCGACCTCTTTACATCAAGATGATAAAGACTCCTACGATGCTGCGGCAGAGTTATATTGACGGGAAGCGACAGAATGCAACGATTATCACTCGAGGAGGTAATACGATGAAAAGAGTTATCACAGTGGGCTTAAGTGCCCTGTTGGTTTTCGCACTTGTGGGGTGCAGCAGCACCGTAATCATGGAAACTGAAAAGGCATACGACAGCATTGCATTAAGTGCTGAAGTCCCCACCATTTATGATGATGGAAGTTTTATGGTTGACGTGACTAATCCTGCGGAGATTGTAGGTTGGGGAGACTATGTGTTTGTTGCCAGAGTGGAATCAGAATTAAGAACTGAGTATACGAATCTGAGACAAAACGAGGATGGAACAATCACAGGAAAGCCATATACAGTTTACTCCATTACCGTTTTAGAGAACATTAAAGGTGAGCTACGAAAAAACGAGCCTATTGAGTTTTTCAAACACGGCGGGGTTAATTATGATGGACTTAGTATTTCGTTGCTTGAGGGAGATCAACTTCTTGAAAGCGGAAAAACATATATCTTAATTGCTGCATCAGAAGCCGATGGGCGACTGGGGCAGGGAATGCCGAACTCCTCTATTGAGTTGGATTTGAGCCAAAGGCAGAGCTATTCTACGCAATAACTCGAAATCGGAGTATTCGAGTTATTGCGAATACGTTCGGGATGAAGTGGAATGTGAACGAACTCGCTATCACTCCATGTATGAGAATAGTTCAGAAAGCAGGATTGATGAATAAGATATTACTATAAGCGTAATGCTGGAATCGAACTGTTTACTGAAATTGCTAATTTGAATTACGAACACAATTCAGCCGCACTTATAACAAAAATTAGCTTTTAGATTATTCATTGCCATTAACAGTCGTTTTCGAATGGTATAGTTTTTAGGAAGTGATTATCGCCATAGTTGCAAAGGAAATTGCAGCTTGTGCCCTACTTTTTTACAAAGAGCAATCGAATTTCGATTGCTCTTTGTGTTTTCTATGATTCTTAGAAGGGAGGATTTTGCTTATGCCAAACAAACTGCAAGCCTACGCGGAGCAAGCGGAGCGCACCGCGCGGCAGATCACCGGCAGCCATCTGGCGTGGACAGCGTTTCTGACCACCGCCGCAAGGCTGTATAAGTACCCCTACAATGAGCAGCTCATGATCTATATGCAGCGCCCGGAGGCCACCGCCTGCGCGGAGTATGACTTCTGGAACGAGAAGATGGGGCGCTATGTCCGGCGCGGCAGCACGGGCATCGCCCTCATTGACGCTACCGGCTACAAGCCGAGGCTCAAATACGTCTTTGACGTTTCCGACACCGGCGGCAAGGAAAACGCCCGCCGCGTCAACTTGTGGGAGCTGAAGGAGGCGCACACGGACAGCGTGAGCGCCATGTTGGAACGCAATTACGGCGTTTCCGGCAGGAACGGCCTGACGGAGCAGTTCGAGGCCGTCGCATCCCGGCTTGCGTCGGAATACTGGCGCGACCATTCCCGTGACATCCTCGGCATCGTTGCGGATTCCTATCTGGAGGAGTATGATGATTACAACATCGAGGTGGCGTTCAAAAACGCCGCGGTGGTCAGCATCACCTACTCCCTCATGTCCCGCTGCGGGATGCAGCCGGAGGATCACTTTGAACACGAGGATTTTTTCAGCATCTTTGATTTCAACACCCCGCGCACGGTGGCGGCACTCGGCACGGCGGTCAGCGAGATCAACGAACAGGTTTTGCGGCAGATCGAAGTCACCATACGAAATTATGAGCGCGAACACAGCGCGGAAAGGACGGCAGAGCATGGAGAACAACCTGACTTACACGATGAACGGAGATTACATGATTCCCGACTTGAAGATCGAGGTGCCGGAGCAGCCCCTCGGCAAGTACGGACGGATGCGCCAGAAGTACCTGAAGGAGCATCGGCCCATCCTCTGGAACCAGATGATCTTGGAGGAGACCCTGTTCCCGCACCTGCTGGAGATCGAGCAGGCAGCGCAGAGCCGCTTAGAGCAGATGATGCCGGAGCTGGCGGCGGAGGCCGGAGCGACGGAGGCGCTGAAAGCTCGCGACCCAATGAAATGGGTGGGCCTGATGAACACCTGCAAGGCGCAGGCGGAGGAAGTGATTCTCGCGGAGCTGATCTACGCATAACAGAACACCCCGAACGGGGCGGTCAGCTATCCTTTTTCCCCACCGAAGCGGAACAGATTACAGCCATAGAAGAAGCGGAGAGCGTTGCGCAGACGCCCTTCGCTTTTTCCGTTTCTCAGGAGCAGCTTGACCATGTGCTGCGGCTGGGCGGCAACGAGGACAACACCCGCATGGTCATTGCCGCCGCGTTCCAGAAGCAGAAGTCCACGGAGGACATTGCCGCGCTGCTGCAAAGCACCTTTCACGGCGGCAACGGCTTTAAGACGCCGGAGGGCGAGCTTTCCGCGTGGTACGCCGTAGACGGCATCCACATCGCCCCCGGCAGGAGCGCGGAGTATATGCGCAGCGCGCAGGTAATCGCATGGCAGGACGCCGCCGTGCGCATTTCTGAGCTTATGGACAGCGGCGCGTATGCCTCCAACGTGGAGCTTGCCGAGGCAGGGCAGCATGAGCGGATGCAGCTTGCCCAAGCCCTCTGGTATCTGAAACACGATCTCAGCGACGAGGCGTGGGAACAGGGCTATCTCTCCTGTATGGATACGCTGCGGGGCGGCGGATTCCCTGATGAAACGGCGCGGCTGGCGGAGCAACTGACAAACACAGATTTCCGTGAAACGCTCTCCGGCGAGTTCACACAGTTTTACGCCGCCCATGAGCAGGACAGAAGCCTGCTGCGCTTCCATTACCACAAGCTGGAGAACATCTGGCAGAGCCTGCGGGACCTGTCCTTGCCCCGCAGGGAGTATTCCTCCGAAATGGCCGCAGTGCCGGAGCTGGGGCGCTTCATCACAGAGGACGAGATCGACCACGCACTGGATCGCGGCAGCGGTGTCGAGGGCGGCAAGAGCAGAATCTACGAATACTTCACCGCCGACCATACCGGCAAGGAAAAGGCAGCTTTCCTCAAAGATGAGTACGGCATAGGCGGGCGCTCCCATGCCGTTTCCGGTGCATCCCATAGTGATGAAAGCCACGACAGCCGCGGAATTGTCCTGAAAAAAGCAGGCTGTGCCAATGTGGAGCTGAGCTGGACGAAGGTGGCAGCAAGGATTGACAGCCTCATTCAGAAGGACCGCTTCCTCTCTCCAAGGGAAAAGGAGCGCTACGCCCAGCTTCAGCGGGAAAAGGAAGCGGAGCGTGAACTGCCAACACAGGCACAGACCGACTACAATGCCATCAAGGAAGCCCACCCGGACGACATCGTGCTGTTTCAGGTGGGCGATTTCTTCGAGATGTACGGCGAGGACGCAAAACAGGCGGCGGAGCTGCTTACCCTCAACCTTACCACAAGAGCGATACCCGGCGCTGGGCGTGTGGAAATGTGCGGCGTTCCGGCGCACAATTTAGAGATGTATGTAGAGAAATTGCGCGATAAGTATGATGTGACGATTGCCGAAGCGCCGGACTTTAGAGGTGAGCGCCACATTTACACGCTGCGCTCTATCGACCATGAAGCAGAAGCCGCCATCAATGCTTATGAAGCAGAGTTCGGCGCGGACGGCACGAGGGTGTTCCGCGACCCCGCCGCAGAGCAAGTTCAGCCCACGGTGCAGGAACGTTTGGAGCATTACAGGCCGGTGGTGATGGCAGCGGTTTCGGAGGATACGGCCTATCGCAACGCCTGCGGGCACTCTGACCGGGAAAATGCGGAGATCGAGTGTAATGCAGCCGTGCGCCGCGCCGTTCTCAATTCAAAAGATATGGAGCTTATCCGGCTATTTTCGGATATGCCGGAGTTCCGCAGCCGCCTGCACCGAGAGACTTTTGAGGGAACCTATGCGCGGCTCCATGATCTGCTGCGTCCGCTCTCGCAGGACGATATAGACGATGCACTCCGTGCATGGAACGGAAATATCGAGAGCAAGCACGCCGTAGTGCGGTATATGGAGCAGCACGGACGTGAAAAAGAAACTGCTGCATGGCTTGCTCACGAGTACGGCGGCAAGGAGGGCAACAATCTCTTTATCGTCCGCGCTGGAAGCCCGGAAACCGCCGAACTGACATGGTCGAAGGTGCAGCGGCGTATCGCACAGCTTATCCGCGAGGATAAATTCTTCACAGAGCAAGAAAAGTCTGTGTTGGAGCAGAACCGGAATTACCTGATTTTAGACCGGCTGCGGGCAGACTGCGAATACTTTCTTGGCGCAGGCAATCGCGCAGAAAAGCATCTGTGGGCGGGCAGTGTCTATGCACAGATCGTCAAAATGCGGGAGCTGTATGACGCGCTCCCCCAAAAACCGGAATGGCTGACGAAAGAAATGATTGATGATTATGCCGACCGGATGGCACCGCAGTATCAGGTCGTAGTGTATCATCACTTTGAAAACGGCTTTGATGAGAAGCGGGACTATCAAACGCTGGAAGAAGCAGAAAAAGCCGCACAGGGTTATGTGGACGGCACGATGGGAAGCGACGGCTTTGCGTATGACGGCGCAGCCATCTACGACCAGCAGGCACGGAAGTATCTGCGTATCTACGGCGATTACCCGGATGAACGGGCGCACGCAGAGGTAGCGGGACGTGAGCCGACCGCAGAAACCATTACCCCCGCAGACCGCTTTCATGTGGTGAGCCTTGACCGGGGCTTTCGTACCCTGTACGCCGTGTGGGACGACGAGGCCCACGGCTACTATGTGGACGCGGACGGCGTGACCGAGGAATTTACAAGCGAATGGCAGGCGGAGGCGTACCGGCTGGAGCTGCAAGGACAGGCGGAACAGGCGCTCACGGAGCGTGCAAAGGGACTGATCTCCGACTTCTGCCGGAGCGAATACGGCTCTGAGGCGGATTTCAGCGACCCGGCGAAAATCGGTGTCGCCTACACCACCGTCACCGACGATGAGATTCCCGTTCAGGTGAATATCGACCTTGTGAATTACCGACTGGAGCGCTATCTGGATGACGAGCATCTGGAAACCCGGCAGTACGCCTCTTTGCAGGAGCTTATTACCAACGAGCTGGAAAACCTCGATTTCAGCGACCTCATTCACGTTTCGGATGAGGATGTGGAGCAATACCGCTGGCATGAACCGGAAGAAACGGCTCCTGTCCCGCAACGAGAACCGTTCCCGTATTCCGTAGGTGATACGGTGTATCTGGAAAACGGCAAGCCCTATATCATCGAGAGCATCGGCGTCTTTGATATTACCCTCAGCGACCCGACGCTTTTCTATCCCATCTCCCGCGCGGAGAGCAGGGAGAGCTTCGCGCGGCTCATGGAGCGGTATCCGCAGCCGGGAAAGGAACCTGCTTATACCGAGGAAACCGTGGCGGTATATCCCGGTGACAAAAACAACCTCCCCTATGATGTGGAGATTCGCACCCTGCGCTTTGACGAGCCGGAGCCTCCATCTTTTGAGGAGGTCGTGGACGCCAATCCCATTTCCGTGCAGGCAGGCGGCGAGTGGCAGACCTTCCCCAACCGTGAAGCCGCCGAAAAAGCCATGTACGAGGAGTACAAGGACAATCTTCGCCGGAACGCAGAAAACTTCCGCATCACCGACGATGAGCTGGGCGTCGGCGGCGCAAAGGCCAAGTTCCGGGCGAATATGGCGGCAATCAATCTTCTGAAGGAGCTGGAGTTTGAGGGCTTGCAGGCCAGCCCGGAGCAGCAGGAAATTCTCTCCCGCTATGTGGGCTGGGGCGGGCTTGCGGACGCTTTTGATGAAAGCAAGGATAACTGGAAAGACGAATTTGCGGAGCTGTACGCCGCGCTATCCCCGGAGGAATACGCCGCCGCCAGAGCTTCCACGCTGAACGCCCACTACACCAGTCCCACGGTTATCAAGGCAATCTATGAAGCCGTTGGAAACATGGGCTTCCAGACCGGCAACATCTTGGAGCCTGCCATGGGCGTCGGGAACTTTTTTGGGCTTCTCCCGCAGGAGATGCAAGGAAGCCGCTTGTACGGTGTGGAGCTGGACAGCATCACCGGCAGAATCGCCAAGCAGCTCTATCCCAAGGCAGACATTGCCGTGGCAGGCTTTGAAACCACCGACAGACGGGATTTCTTCGACCTTGCCATCGGCAACGTGCCCTTTGGACAGTACCAGGTCAACGACCGGGCTTACAACAAGCTCGGTTTTTCCATTCACGACTACTTTTTTGCCAAGACGCTCGACCAAGTTCGCCCCGGCGGCGTGATCGCCTTTGTGACCTCCCGCTATACGATGGACAAACAATCTCCCGAAGTCCGTAAGTACATCGCGCAGCGGGCGGAGCTGCTGGGCGCGATCCGCCTGCCCAACAATGCGTTCAAGGCCAACGCCGGTACGGAGGTGGTGTCCGACATCATCTTCCTGCAAAAGCGTGACAGACCCATCGACATTGAACCTGACTGGGTGCATCTCGGTGAAAATGAGGACGGATTTTCCATCAATCAGTATTTCATCGACAACCCCGAAATGGTATTAGGCCGACAGACCTCGGAGAGTACGCAGTACGGCAGACAGGACTTTACTGTGGAACCGTATGAGGATTTGGACCTTGCCACGCAGCTCAGATACGCCATTCAGAATATCGGCGGCAAGTACGAAGCCGCAGAGTTGCCTGACCTCGGTGAGAACGAAACCATACAGGATACCATTCCGGCAGACCCCAACGTGAAGAATTACAGCTATGCCGTGGTGGACGGTGAGGTGTACTACCGTGAGAACTCCGTCATGGTCAAGCCCAACCTGAACGCCACCGCAAAGGAGCGCGTCAAGGGAATGGCAGAGCTGCGGGACTGCGTTCACCGGCTCATCGACCTTCAGATGTGGGAATCCGACGACATTTCCATACGCGCCGAGCAGCAGAAGCTCAACCGCCTCTATGACCGCTTCACCGAGAAATATGGCCTCATCAACAGCCGGGGCAACGCCCTCGCCTTTGCAGACGACAGCTCCTACTACCTGCTCTGCTCCCTTGAGGTGCTGGACGATGAGGACAAGACCAAGCTCAAAAGCAAGGCGGATATGTTCACCAAGCGCACCATCAAGCAGCAGCGCAGCGTGGATTCCGTGGATACCGCCGCAGAAGCCCTCGCCCTGTCCATCGGGGAAAAAGCCCGCGTGGATATGGCGTATATGTCCCAGCTCACCGGCAAGAGCGAGGACGACATCATCGACGAGCTGAATGGCGTCATCTTCCTCGACCCTGTTTACGGCGACTGGCAGACAGCGGACGAATACCTCTCCGGCAACGTCCGGCAGAAGCTGCGGGAGGCGGAGAACGCCGCCGTTGACAGCCCCGGCTATCTGCCCAACGTGGAGGCATTGCGCGCCGCACAGCCCAAAGACCTTGACGCTTCGGAAATCGAGGTGCGCCTCGGCGCGACGTGGATAGACAAAAAGTACATTCAGCAGTTCATGTTCGAGCTGCTGGAGCCGCCTGTGTACGCCCGCCGATCCTTGGAGGTCAACTACTCGGAGTTCACGGCGGAGTGGAACATCTCCGGCAAGAACAGCATCCCCTACAACGACATCAACGCCCGCATGACCTACGGCACCGACTGCGCCAACGCCTACAAAATCCTTGAAGATACGCTGAACCTGCGGGACGTGCGCATCTACGACACCGTAAGGGACGCGGACGGCAAGGAAAAGCGCGTCCTCAACAGCAAGGAAACCACCCTCGCCCAGCAGAAGCAGCAGGCCATCAAGGAGGCGTTCCGTGACTGGATCTGGCGCGACCCCGACAGGCGGCGGGAGCTGGTGCAGCTCTACAATGAGCGCTTCAATTCCACCCGTCCCCGGGAATATGACGGCAGGCACCTGATCTTTCCGGGCATGAATCCTGAGATCACGCTGCGGGAGCATCAGCGAAACGCCATCGCCCACGACCTCTACGGCGGCAACACGCTCCTTGCCCATGAGGTGGGCGCGGGCAAGACCTTTGAGATGATCGCCGCAGCCATGGAGGGAAAGCGCCTCGGCCTGTGCCAGAAATCCCTCTTTGCCGTGCCGAACCACCTGACGGAGCAGTGGGCCTCGGAGTTCCTGCGGCTCTACCCCTCCGCCAATATCCTTGTGGCTACCAAAAAGGACTTTGAGACACGCAACCGCAAGAAGTTCTGCGCCCGCATTGCCACCGGCGACTATGACGCCGTTATCATCGGTCACAGCCAGTTTGAGCGCATCCCCGTTTCCAGAGAACGGCAGGAGCGGCTCTTGCAGGAGCAGATTTGGGAGATCGAGGACGGCATTTCGGAGCTCAAGGCCAGCCGCGCCGAGCGCTTTACCATCAAGGAGCTGGAGCGCACCAAGAAAAATCTGAAGGCCAAGCTGCAAAAGCTCCACGACGCCGCCCGCAAGGACGATGTTGTGACCTTTGAACAGCTCGGTGTAGACCGGCTCTATGTGGACGAGGCGCACAGCTTCAAAAACCTGTTCCTTTACACAAAAATGCGAAACGTGGCGGGGCTTTCCACCACCGACGCCCAGAAGTCCTCGGATATGCTCTTAAAATGCCGGTACATCGACGAAATCACCCACGGCAAGGGCGTCACCTTCGCCACGGGTACGCCCATCTCAAATTCCATGACGGAACTGTATACCATGATGCGGTATTTGCAGCACGATATGCTCAAGCGCAACAGTCTGACCCACTTCGACTGTTGGGCCTCCGCCTTTGGGGAAACCACCACCGCCATCGAGCTTGCCCCGGAGGGCTATACTTTAGTAGGACGATAAATAATGCGTTCCTAAATTGAAAATAGGTTATCAAAGTCGGTTGCAGAATTTCAAAAAATATTTTTTTGATTCTTTGAAAAACAGTTCCGCTTTGTATCCCTATTTTCTCCTATTGGTAGAGGGAGTAATACTTTTAATACCAAAACAGATTACATAAGGAAAGGAGGATAAGAGAATGTCAAGGAGTTCAAAGATTACAGCACTCTATGAGCGTTTGTCGAGAGATGATGATCTTAATGGTGAGTCAAATTCAATCACCAATCAAAAGCAATACTTGGAAGATTACGCCCGAAGAAATGGTTTTACGAATATCCGTCATTTTACTGACGATGGTTTTTCGGGTGTAAATTTCAATCGTCCGAGTTTTCAGGAGTTGATTAAGGAAGTAGAAGCAGGAAATGTCGCAACGATTATTGTTAAGGATATGAGCCGATTAGGGCGAAACTATCTGCAAGTCGGTTTTTATACGGAAGTTCTGTTCCCACAGAAAGATGTCCGTTTCCTTGCGATAAATAACAGTATCGACAGCAATAATGCTTCTGACAATGACTTTGCCCCATTTTTGAATATAATGAACGAATGGTACGCAAAAGACACAAGCAATAAAATCAAGGCTGTGTTTGATGCCCGTATGAAAGACGGAAAGCGTTGTAGCGGTTCAATTCCCTATGGATATAACCGATTAGCAACCGACAAACAAACGCTTGTCGTTGACCCTGTGGCTTCTGAGGTGGTAAAGCGTATCTTTTTGCTTGCCAACGAGGGCAAAAGTCCGAGAGCAATCGCTGAATTGCTTACCGAAGAAAAGGTTTTAATTCCAGCGGCACACGCAAAGGAATATCACCCCGAACAGTACAACGGGATTAAGTTTGCAGACCCTTATATTTGGGGCATATCTGCCATTAGAACGATTTTAAGCAGACAGGAATATCTTGGGCATACTGTTTTGAGAAAGTCGGTCAGCACCAATTTCAAACTGCATAAGAGAAAGACTACCGATGAAGATGAGCAGTATGTGTTTTATAATACCCACGAGCCTATCATATCGCAGGAACTTTGGGACAGCGTTCAGAAGCGAAAGAAACGAGCGAACAGAGCTGCGGCAAGAGGAACGCACAGCAACCGATTGAGCGGTTATCTATATTGTGCCGACTGTGGCAGGAGAATGACTTTGCAAACGCATTACAGCAAAAAAGACGGTTCTGTTCAGTATTCTTACCGTTGCGGCGGGTATGCGAGCAGGGTTAATTCCTGTACTTCCCATACGATTAGTGCTGATAATGTTGAAGCCTTGATATTATCGGCTGTCAAACGATTATCAAGATTTGTTCTGAATGACGAAGAAGCCTTTGCAAAGGAACTTCAAGCACTTTGGAATGAAAAGCAGACAGAAAAGCCAAAGCACAATAAATCGGAATTGCACCGTTTTCAGAAGCGATACGATGAATTGTCTAAACTTATTCGTGGCTTGTATGAAAATCTTGTTTCGGGATTACTGCCCGAAAGACAGTATAAGCAACTGATGAAGCAGTACGATGACGAACAGGCTGAGCTGGAAACGAAGATTGAGGAAATGGAAAAGGAACTGACCGAAGAAAAGGCAAATACGGTGGATATTAAGCATTTCATTTCTTTGATACGCAAGTGCAAAGAGCCGACAGAAATTTCCGATTTGATGTTTGCCGAACTCATTGACAAGATTGTGGTTTATGAAGCAGAGGGTGTGGGAAAAGCAAGGACACAAAAGGTTGATATTTACTTCAACTATGTCGGGCAGGTCGATATTGCCTATACGGAAGAAGAACTTGCTGAAATAAAGGCACAGGAAGAACAGATTGAAATGGAACGACTGGCAAAACAGCGTGAGCGTGAAAAAGCATACCGAGAGAAGCGAAAGGCAAAAAAACTCGCTGAAATCGGTGGAGAAATCGTCAAAACAAAGATATGTCCTCACTGTCAAAAAGAGTTTGTGCCTACAAGTAACCGACAGATATTCTGTTCAAAAGATTGTTGCTATCAGGCAAGGCAGGACAAGACAAAAGCCGACAGAGAAGCAGAAAAAGGAAATCATTATTATCGTCAGCGTGTCTGTGCTGTGTGTGGCAGTACCTACTGGCCTACACACAGTCAGCAGAAATTCTGTTCCGAAGAATGTCAAAAGATAAACCATAACGAGAAGTCTTTGGAATTTTATCACAAGAAGCAGAAGGAGAAATCAGAATGCAAAGATTTATTACAGACGAAAGAACTGGTATCCAGTACGAACTCATCGGAGATTATTACTATCCCTGCTTGACGATAGAAAACGAAGAACCGCCTACGCTCACAAAATACGGAAGAATGAGGGAAAGATATTTGAGGGAGCATAGAAAAGTCTTATATTGCAATCTGCTTACAAGCGGAAAGTTATATGAACACCTTGCTGAAATTGATACTTCGGCGTGTAATATGGCGGAGTATCTGATAAAGGAAATGGCAAGAAAGCAGGGTGTGACGGAAGAACTGAAAGGAAAGGATATGATGAAATGGATAGGATTGATGAACAATATCCGAGCCTGTGCAGATGAGATTGTATTGAACGATATTGTGTATTCTTAATAGCATACCAGCCGAAAAGGAACTGCTGTCTTAACGGATGGCAGTTTTTCTTTTTCGGGAAGTATTTAAGAAGTTATTAAGTCGTGAGTATAATCGAAGTGGCTAAGTTGAAAAATTCACAAAAATATGGTACAATACGTCTAAATCAGCGAGATAAATAGGAATTTACGGAGGATAAATGATGCAATTCACAAAGATTGATATAAATAATTGGACACGAAAAGAGTATTTCGACCACTATTTTGGCAATACGCCCTGCACATATAGTATGACGGTAAAACTCGATATTTCTA
>OHYR01000194.1_pt1 | contig 15380 bp, 8 predicted proteins | sample 1580241 | NCBI WGS metagenome assembly OHYR01 (sample SAMEA3882533, study PRJEB24775) | human gut metagenome | biome: human-associated habitat; feature: intestine environment; material: feces | place: Netherlands | collected 2009/2010
GCAGGGGGCGTTCTACAACCTTGCGAAACTGGTCGCCACGGGCGGTCTGGTGTGGCTTGCGGGGTGGCTTTACGAGGGTTTCAGCACCTCGGGGACCGCATCGTTCGACGCTTATGTCCGTTCGTGGACGGTCGTTTTGCTGCTCCTGTGCGTCACGCTCGTCGCTTTGGGCCTTTACCATCTCCGCGCGCTTCCTTCAGGCGGCTCTGCTTCAGAAGGCTGCTCGCTGCGGGATGGCCTGTCGGGTCTGCGCGAGGTCATCGGCGCTTTTTTCACGAAGAGACACATCTGGTATTATATCGCCTTCATCATCCTGTACCGGTTGGGCGAGGGCTTCGTGATGAAGATCGTTCCGCTGTTTCTCAAAGCCGACACGGCCTCGGGCGGTCTGGGTCTTACGAACCAGCAGATCGGCCTTTACTACGGGACTTTCGGCGCCGGGGCGTTTCTGCTGGGCTCGCTTTTGGCGGGCTACTACATCGCCCGACGAGGTCTGCGGCGCACTCTTTTCACGCTGTGCTGTATCTTCAACCTGCCGTTCGGGGTCTACGCCTTGCTTGCATGGTTCCAGCCGCAGTCGATGTGGCTCGTGGGCGGTGGCATCGTCGTGGAGTACTTCGGCTACGGCTTCGGCTTCGTGGGCCTCACGCTGTTTATGATGCAGCAGGTCGCTCCGGGGCGTCACCAGATGGCGCACTACGCTTTCGCTTCGGGTATCATGAACCTCTCGGTGATGCTCACGGGCATGGCTTCGGGCTTTTTGAGCGATCTGATGAGCTACCGGATCTTCTTCCTCGCGGTGATGCTCGCCACCATTCCGGCTTTTGTGATCACCCGGCTGGTTCCCTTTACCTATGACGACAAACCAAACGACAAATAATTTATATGGATACACTGAAAATTGCGGGCTCGAATCAGCCCGATATGCCGTGGGAGGATCGTCCCGCCGGCTCCAAAGAAGTGATGTGGCGTTACACGCAGAACCCGATCATCGGGCGTCATGCGCTTTCGACGTCGAATTCGATCTTCAACTCGGCGGTCGTTCCCTTCAAAAAAGGAAAATATAACTATGCGGGCGTTTTCCGGTGCGACGACACGAACCGCCGGATGCGCATCCACGTGGGCTTCTCGGTCGACGGCCTTCGGTGGGAGATCGAGGAGTCCGACTTCCGGCTGGAGGGTGCGGACGCCGAGATCGGCCAGTGGGTCTACGGCTACGATCCTCGCGTTGCGAAGATCGGCGACAAATACTACGTTACGTGGTGCAACGGCTACCACGGGCCGACGATCGGCATTGCGTGGACGGATGATTTCGAGACGTTCCACCAGCTTGAAAACGCATTTCTTCCCTATAATCGCAACGGGGTTCTGTTTCCGCGCAAGATCGGGGGCCGGTTCGCGATGCTGTCGCGTCCGAGCGACACGGGTCACACGCCCTTCGGGGACATCTTCTATTCGGAGAGCCCCGACATGGAGTTCTGGGGCCGCCACCGTCATGTGATGTCTCCCTCGGCGTTCGAGGTTTCGGCGTGGCAGTGCATGAAGATCGGCGCGGGCCCCGTTCCCATCGAGACCTCGGAGGGCTGGCTGCTGTTCTACCACGGGGTGCTCCGCTCGTGCAACGGTTATGTCTACGCCTTCGGTTCGGCGCTGCTGGATTTGGAGGAGCCTTGGAAGGTCACGGCCCGCAGCGGTCCCTACCTGATCTCCCCTCGCGAAACGTACGAATGCATGGGCGACGTTCCGAACGTTACGTTCCCGTGCGCTGCGCTGCACGACCCCGCGACGGGGCGCGTGGCCGTCTACTACGGATGCGCCGACACGGTTACGGGCCTTGCGTTCGGCTATATCCCCGAAATCATCGACTTCACGAAGCAAAACTCGATCCTCTGATGCGACTGCGACGAACGCTGCTTACCCTGGCGCTCGCCGCAGCCGTTTTCGGCGCTGCGGCTTCTGCGCAGACCCCTGCCGACCGGGTCGACCCGTTCATCGGGACTACGAACTTCGGGACCGCGAACCCCGGGGCGGTCACGCCGCACGGGATGATGTCGGTGGTTCCGTTCAACGTCATGGGGTCGGAGGAGAACGTCTACGACAAGGACGCCCGCTGGTGGTCCACGCCCTACGAATACCACAACAAATTCTTCACGGGCTTCGCGCACGGCGCCTTGAGCGGCGTGGGGTGCCCCGAGCTGGGCGCGCTGCTGACGATGGCCACGACGGGCCCTCTGACGGTGGATTACCGGGAGTACGGCACGTCGTACAGGGACGAAAAGGCCTCCCCGGGCTATTACTCGGTCTTTCTGGACAAGTACGGCGTCCTTGCCGAGGTCACGGCCACGGCGCGTACCTCGGTGGAACGCTACACGTTCCCCGGAGGAGAAGGGCATATCCTGTTGAATCTGGGCGAGGGGCTTACGAACGAGAGCGGCGCGATGGTTCGCCGGGTGAGCGCCACGGAGATCGAGGGCACGAAGCTGCTGGGGACGTTCTGCTACAATGCGCAGAAGGTTTTCCCGGTGTACTTCGTGCTTCGCGTTTCGAAGACTCCGAGTGCCGGCGGCTATTGGAAGAAGCAACGGAAGATGACGGGCGTGGAGGCGGAGTGGACGCCGGACAACGGGAGGTATAAACTCTATACGGAGTACGGGCGCGAGCTTTCGGGCGACGACGTGGGCTACTGGTTCTCCTTCGACGGCCTTGCGGCGGGCGAGCAGGTGGAGGTGCGCATGGGCATTTCGTATGTCTCTACGGAGAACGCGCGCAAAAACCTCGATGCCGAGCAGGCCGCGGACGCGCCGTTCGACGCCATCCGGGAACAGGCCCGCAAGGGCTGGAACGAGGCTCTGGGCAGAATCCGGGTCGAGGGCGGCGCCGGGGAGCAGCAGAGGGTGTTCTACACGGCGTTGTACCATGCGCTGCTGCACCCGAACCTCGTGAGCGACGTGAACGGCGAATACCCGCTGATGGAGCGTTCGGGCGAGACGGGCGTGACGGATGGCGAACGCTATACGGTCTTCTCGCTGTGGGACACCTGCCGCAACCTGCACCAGCTGCTGACGCTGGTCTACCCGGATCGTCAGCGGGAGATGCTGCGCTCGATGACGGGGATGTACGAGGAGTGGGGTTGGCTTCCGAAATGGGAGCTTTACGGCCGCGAGACCTTCACGATGGAGGGGGACCCTGCGATCCCGGTGATCGTCGACAGCTGGATGAAGGGCCTTCGGGATTTCGATGTCGCCAAGGCCTACGAGGCGATGCGCAAGTCGGCCACGACGCCCGGTGCGCAGAACCGCATGCGGCCCGACCTCGACCCCTATATCGAGAAAGGCTATATCCCGCTGGGATTCTATGCCAAGGACCTTGCGGGCGACACCTCCGTCTCGCACGCGCTGGAGTACTACATGGCCGACGCTGCGCTGTCGCTGCTGGCCGACTCGCTCGGACACGGGGACGACGCGCGTCTGTTCCGCGCCCGCTCGTTGGGCTATAAGCGTTATTACAGCCCGGAAAGCGGGACTTTGCGTCCGCTCCATCCCGACGGAACTTTTTTAAGCCCCTTCGACCCGAAGGCGGGCGAGAACTTCACGGCGGCTCCGGGCTTCCACGAGGGGAGTGCGTGGAACTATACGTTCTATGTTCCGCACGACGTGGAGGGGCTTGCGAAGCTGATGGGCGGGCGACGCAAATTCATCGACAAACTGCAAATGGTCTTCGACGAGGGGTTGTACGACCCTGCGAACGAACCCGACATCGCCTATGCCTACCTTTTCAGCCGCTTCCGGGGCGAGGAGTGGCGCACGCAGCGGGAAACCCGGCGGCTGTTGGAGCGATACTTTACCACCGCCCCCGACGGCATCCCGGGCAACGACGACACGGGGACGATGTCGGCGTGGGCTGTCTTCACGATGCTGGGCCTCTACCCCGACTGCCCGGGCGAGCCGTACTACACGCTGACGTCCCCGACGTTCGACCGTGTGGAGATCGACACGGAGCGGGGAACGCTGGTGATCGAAAAAAGCGGCGAGGGCTATATCGACCGGATGACGCTGGGCGATAAACCGCTGAAAAATTATCGTATCTTGCACGATGACTTGCTCAAGGGCGGCAAACTTACTTTCGAACTTAAAACTGCAAAATAGATGAAACTTTCCGGATTATTATTCGCTGCGGCCCTGCTGGGCAGCTGCACGCAGCCTGCCGCGGAGGAGAATTACACGCGCCATGTCGATCCGAAGATCGGCACAGGCGGCCACGGGCACGTCTTCGTGGGAGCCAACGTCCCCTTCGGCCTGGTGCAGGTGGGTCCGACGAGCATTCCGCAGACGTGGGACTGGTGCTCGGGCTACCACGCGAGCGATTCGACGGTGATCGGCTTCTCGCACACGCATTTGAGCGGCACGGGCATCGGCGATTTGTTCGACGTGACGGTCATGCCCGTCACGGGCGAGGTGACCTACGCCCGGGGTGAGGAGGCAGACCCTGCGTCGGGACTGTGGTCCTATGCCGACCGGACCCAAGAAATTGCCCGGCCGGGCTACTATTCGGTTCCGTTGACGCGCTACGGCATCCGGGCCGAGCTGACGGCCACGGCGCGCGTGGGTCTGCACCGCTACACCTTCCCGGCGTCTGAAAAGGCAGCCGCGGTCTTCGACCTGGAAAACGGGGGCTGCTGGGACAAGGCCACGGAGACGCATCTCGCAAAGGAGGGCGACCGGACGGTGACGGGCTGGCGTCACTCGACGGGCTGGGCCAAAGACCAGCGGGTCTACTTCGTCGCGGAGTTCTCGAAACCCTTCGAAAAATTCGAAACCATCGGCGATAACTACGCCCGGGCTTCGTTCCGTACAACCGACGGGGAACAAGTGTCGCTGAAAGTCGCTTTATCGCCCGTAAGCGTGGAGGGCGCTCGGGAAAACCTTGCGGCGGAACTCCCCGGATGGGATTTCGACGCTACGGCGGCCGCTGCCGACAAGGCGTGGAACGATGAACTGTCGAAGGTGAAGATCGAGACGGAGGATGAAACGTCGAAGCGCATCTTCTATACGACGCTGTATCATACGATGGTGGCTCCGTCGCTCTTCTGCGATGTGAACGGTGATTACCGCGGAGCCGACGGCAAGGTGCATACCGCACCCGGATTCACGAACTATACGACCTTCTCGCTCTGGGACACCTACCGCGCGGCGATGCCGCTGATGACCGTCCTGCACCCGGAGCGGATGCCCGACATCATCCAGACGATGCTGCACATCGCCGACGAGCAGGGACGGCTCCCGGTATGGCACCTGTGGGGTAATGAGACCGACTGCATGGTGGGCAACCCGGGCATCGTAGCGGTGGCGGACGCCATCGTGAAGGGCATCGGGGGCTTCGACCGCGAAAAGGCCTTCGAGACGATCCGTAAGACGGCCATGAACCCCGACCGGGGCAACGGCCTGCGCATGGAGTACGGCTACATCCCGTGCGAGATGTTCAACGAGGCCGTGGCCTATGACATGGAGTACGCTTTGGCCGACGGCGCGGCGGCGCGTGCCGCCGAGACGCTGGGCAAGGCGGAGGATGCGAAGTATTTCGAGGAACGCAGCCATAGCTACCGCAACTATTTCGACCCGCAGACGGGATTTATGCGGGGCCGGGATTCGAAAAAAGGCTGGAGGACGCCCTTCAATGCGTTCGCCTCGACGCACCGCGCCGACGACTACTGCGAGGGCAACGCCTGGCAGTACACCTGGCTGGCTCCGCACGATGTCAAGGGCCTCGAAGGGCTGTTCGGCTCGCGTGCGAAGATGATTGAAAAGCTGGATTCGCTCTTTACGGTAAGTTCGGTCATCGAAGGCGGCGAGACCTCGCCCGACATCTCGGGGCTGATCGGGCAATACGCCCACGGCAACGAACCGAGCCACCATATTTTGTACCTTTATACGATGCTGGGGCAGCCGTGGGAAACGGCCGACAAGGTTCGCGAGGTGCTCACGACGCTCTACCACGCCGCTCCGGACGGCCTTTCGGGCAACGAGGACGTGGGTCAGATGTCGGCCTGGTACGTCCTCTCGTCGCTGGGCATGTACGAGGCCGAGCCTGCGGGCGGAAGATACTGGTTCGGATCGCCCCTGTTCGACAGGGTCGAAATCACCGTCCCGGGCGGGACCTTCACGATTGTCGCCGAGAACAACTCCGCTGCGAACAAATATATCCAGCGGGTGTGGCTCAATGGCCAACCCTACACAAAGCCCTGGATCGGTCATGCCGACGTGATGAAGGGCGGGGAACTGCGCTTCGAGATGGGGGCCGAAGAGAAGGTGTGGTACTGTCCGGACGAGCCGGAGGCGTACGCCGACCAGCGGCCCGCGGAGGAGCAGCGGCTTTTTAAGTCGGAAGCGGTAGAGGGGGAGATCGCCCGCGTGTGCGGTCTTCTGACCAACGAACGCCTGCGGTGGATGTTCGCCAACTGCTTCCCCAACACGCTCGACACCACCGTACACTACGGCGAGGACGAGGCGGGCAATCCCGATACCTACGTCTACACGGGCGACATTCCGGCCATGTGGCTCCGCGACTCGGGGGCGCAGGTGTGGCCCTACGTGCAGTTGTGTAAGGAGGACCCGGCGTTGCAGAAGATGATCGCGGGGGTGATCCGGCGGCAATTCAAACTCATCAATATCGATCCTTACGCTAATGCCTTCAACGTCGGCCCTACGGGTGACGGCGAGGATGTCGGCTATCCGGGCAACGATCAAAGTCCCTGGGTTTTCGAGCGCAAATGGGAGATCGATTCCCATTGCTATCCTCTGCGCCTTGCGCACCATTACTGGAAAACCACGGGCGACACGTCGGTCTTCGACGGGGAGTGGACCTCGGCGATGCGCAACATCGTGAAGACGCTTCGCGAACAGCAGATGAAGGAGGGTCCGGGCGATTACACCTTCCTGCGCACGACGGACCGTCAGCTGGACACCCGCTGCCATGTGGGGCGCGGCAACCCCGTGAAACCCGTGGGGCTGATCGTCTCGGCGTTCCGTCCTTCGGACGACGCCACGACCTTCGGGTTCCTCATCCCGTCGAATTTCATGGCCGTCACGTCGCTGCGCAAGGCCGCCGAGATCCTGACGGCGGTGAACGGCGAGCGGGAGCTGGCCGCGGAGTGCACGGCGCTGGCCGGAGAGGTGGAAGAGGCATTGCAGAAATACGCGGTGGTCGAGCATCCGGAGTTCGGGAAGATCTACGCCTTCGAGGTCGATGGTTTCGGCAGCACGCAGCTTATGGACGACGCCAATGTGCCGTCGCTCTTGGCCATGCCCTATCTGGGCGACGTGGAGTGCACGGACCCGATTTACGAAAACACCCGGCGGTTCGTCTGGAGCACGGAAAATCCCTATTTCTGGCGCGGAGCTGCCGGAGAGGGCATCGGAGGACCCCATATCGGCGTGGAGATGATCTGGCCCATGAGCATCATGATGCGGGCCTTCACGTCGGAGGACGACGCCGAGATCCGCGATTGCATCGTCGCCCTGATGACCACCGATGCCGGGACGGGCTTCATGCATGAATCCTTCTCGCGCCACGATGCTGCGAATTTCACCCGCCCGTGGTTCGCCTGGCAGAACACGCTCTTCGGGGAACTCATATTAAAACTCGTAAACGAAAACAAGGTCGACTTACTTAATTCCATTGACTGACCGGAAAAAACCAAATAACAATGATAAAACCTGTTTCTTTGCTGTTACTTGCCGCCGTTCTGTGCGGCAGCTGCGGAAGCCGCACGGGGCGCACCGCGGCAACCTCCTGCGACGAACCTTCGGCGCGGCCTTCGGAATACGTCTCGACGCTCGTAGGCACGCACTCCGACTTCACGCTCTCGACGGGCAACACCTACCCGGCCGTCGCCCTGCCGTGGGGCATGAACTTCTGGACGCCCCAGACGGGCAAGATGGGCGACGGATGGGCCTACACCTACGGCGCCCACACCATCCGGGGCCTGAAGCAAACCCACCAGCCCTCGCCGTGGATCAACGACTACGGGCAGTTCTCCATTATGCCCGTGCGCGGACGCGACAAGGTCGATGAGGAGAGTCGCCAGAGTTGGTTCTCGCACCAGACGGAGGAGGCACGACCCTACTACTATTCGGTATACCTGGCCGACCACGACATCAAGGCCGAGATCGCCCCGACCGAGCGGGCTGCGATCATGCGTTTCACGTTCCCCGAATCGGACGAGTCGGGCGTGGTGATCGACGCTTTCGACCGCGGATCGTACATCAGGGTCATGCACGACAAACGGACTGTCGTGGGATACACCACGCGCAACAGCGGAGGGGTGCCCGAGAATTTCCGAAACTGGTTCGTAGTGCGTTTCGACCGTAAAATCCGGGATTTCCAGATCTATGACGGTACGAAGCCTGTCGGAGGAGAACAGTTAGTCGGTGCCCACGCACTCGTGCGGGTAGGTTTCGAAACCCGGCGCGGCGAGCAGGTAACGGTGCGCGCAGCCTCATCGTTCATATCGCAGATGCAGGCCGTGCAGAACCTCGAAGAGCTGGGAAAGGACGATTTCGAAACCGTGAAGGCCAAGGCGCAAGCACACTGGGACGAGGTGCTCGGACGTATTGAAGTCGAGGGAGGCACGACGGACCAGTACCGCACGTTCTATTCGTGCCTCTACCGTTCGACCTTGTTCCCGCGCAAGTTCTACGAGATCGACAAGAACGGCAATATCCTGCATTACAGCCCCTACAACGGTGAGGTACTGCCGGGATACATGTATACCGACACGGGATTCTGGGACACCTTCCGCAGTCTGTTTCCGCTGCTCAATCTGGTCTATCCGTCGGTCAATGCCGAAATTCAGGCCGGGCTGGCAAACGCTTACCGCGAGAGCGGATTTCTGCCCGAATGGGCTTCGCCCGGACACCGTGGGTGCATGGTCGGAAACAATTCGGCATCGGTCGTTTCGGATGCCATCCTGAAAGGTGTCACCCCCGAGGAAGACATTGCGACGCTCTACGAGGCGATGCTCGCAGGACGCCGGAAGGTACACCCCACGGTGAGCTCCACGGGGCGCCTCGGACACGAATACTACAACACACTGGGATACATCCCCTACGATGTGGGTATCAACGAGAATGTCGCACGAACGCTCGAATACGCCTACGACGACTGGTGCATCGCGCAGGTGGCGAAAAAACTCGGAAAAACGAACGACGCTGCGATGCTGGAAAAGGCTTCGCAGAACTATAAAAACCTGTTCGATCCCGAAACGCGCCTGATGCGGGGCCGCAATGCCGACGGGACGTTCCAGTCGCCGTTCAGCCCCTACAAGTGGGGCGACGCCTTCACCGAGGGAAACGCGTGGCACTACACATGGTCGGTGTTCCACGATGTCGAGGGACTGATCGACCTGATGGGAGGACGCAAAGGATTCACGCGGATGCTCGACTCGGTCTTCGTCGTGCCGCCCGTCTACGACGACAGCTACTACGGGTTCCGCATCCACGAAATTACCGAAATGCAGGTGGCCGACATGGGCAACTACGCCCACGGAAACCAGCCCGCGCAGCACATGATCTACCTCTACGACTACGCCAGGCAACCCCGTAAGGCGCAGTGGTGGGTTCGTGAGGTCATGGATCGCCTCTACTCGGCCAAGCCCGACGGTTACTGCGGCGACGAGGACAACGGACAAACCTCGGCGTGGTACGTATTTTCGGCCTTAGGGTTCTATCCCGTGTGTCCCGGCGCGGACGAATACGCAGTCGGATCGCCGCTGTTCCGCAAGGCCGTCATTCATCTTGAAAACGGCAATACGATCGAGATCGACACTCCGGAGAACAGCTCCGAGAACCGTTATGTCGGTAAAATGGCTATCGACGGAAAAGTATCGGAAAGGCCGTTCCTTAGCTATTCCACACTTCTGGAAGGTGCGAAGGTGCGCTTCGAGATGGAACCCGAAAAATAGCCTTCCCATGAAGATTCCGAATCCCTATGCTGCCTTCATGGCCTTCGCCTGTGCATTGTTTGCAGCATGCTCTCCGCAGCAGCCTTTCATAACCTCACCCGACGGACGCATCGCCGTATCTGTCGAAGCCGATGCAGGGGCGGGCGTGACCTATGCCGTCACGGTCGACGACAAGCCCCTGATACTGCCCTCGGCGATGGGACTCGCAGCATGCGGAACCTCGCTGCAGGGAGCGACGATAACAGGCGTATGGCACTCCTCCCACGACGAGGTGTGGACAAGCCCCCTGGGGCGAGAACAAACGGCACCGAAACCGTTACAACGAAATGTCCGTCTCAGTGCGGAAACCGGACAAAAGCATGGCCTTCACGCTCCGCTTCCGCGCATTCGACGACGGAATAGCATTTCGCTACGAACTGGCGCAGCCCGATTCGCTGGCCGTGACGGACGAACTGACGGAATTCCGGTTCGCAAATGAGGGTCATACGATGTCGTGGTCCATACCCGGCAATTTCGAGACCTATGAACTCCAGTACCGCGAGCAGCCCGTAGCACGGATAACGGATGCAAACACGCCCTTCACGTTCCGCACTGGGGACGGAATATTCGGAGCCGTGCACGAGGCGGCCCTGTACGACTGGCCCGAGATGGTATTGAGGCGCGACAGTGCGGGGGTGCTGAAAGCCGACCTCGCGCCCCTGCCCGACGGCGTGAAGGCGTACATTCCGGGACGCTTCACGACGCCCTGGCGCACGATACAGATAGCAGACAGGGCCGTAGGCCTGATTAACTCGTCGCTGGTGCTCAATCTGAACGAACCTTCGAAGATCGAGGATACCTCATGGATCGTGCCGCAGAAGTACGTCGGCGTATGGTGGGGAATGCACCTCGGAACGCAGGTATGGACGATGGGGCCGCGACACGGAGCAACGACACGGAATGCCATCCGGCACATCGACTTTGCTGCGGAAAACGGCATACAAGGAGTGTTGTTCGAGGGCTGGAACAAAGGATGGGAGAACTGGGGCGGAAACCAGCAGTTCGACTACCTCGAACCCTATGCGGATTTCGATCTGGAGCGAATAGCCGCCTATGCCCGTGAAAAGGGCGTGCAACTGTGGATGCACAATGAAACGGGAGGAAATATTCCCCAGTACGAAGCCGTCATGGAAGCAGCGATGAGGAGGTATGCCGAACTGGGGGTTCACACGCTCAAAACGGGATATGCAGGGGGATTCAAAGGCGGTTACCTCCATCATTCGCAGTATGGAGTGCAGCACTATCAGCGGGTCGTGGAAACGGCGGCGAAATACCGGATCATGCTCGACGTACACGAGCCGATAAAGGAGACGGGGATACGACGCACGTGGCCCAACATGATGACACGCGAAGGGGCGCGGGGCATGGAGTGGAACGCATGGTCGGAAGGGAATTCGGCAGAGTATCTCACAACGCTGCCTTTCGTGAGGTTGCTGAGCGGACCGATGGACTACACTCCGGGAATCTTCGACATCGACTATTCCACGGCGAAGGCCGACAAGGGACGGATCGAGTGGAACGGGCCCAACGCGGAATGCTGCATAAAGACCACGCTGGCACGGCAGATAGCAAACTGGGTGATCATATACTCGCCCCTGCAGATGGCCGCAGACCTGATCGAGAACTACGAAGGGCATCCCGCATTCCGGTTCTTCCGCGACTTCGACGCAGACTGCGACTGGTCGAAGGCATTGCAGGGAGAGATCGGCGACTATATCGTCGTTGCAAGACGGGCCAAAGACAGATACTTTCTCGGGGCAGGAACGGACGAGAAGGCAAGGACGCTCGTGCAGAAGCTCGACTTCCTCGAACCCGGGGTGACGTATACCGCGACCATATATGCCGATGCTCCGGATGCGGGGCGCAATCCGGAGGCATACCTGATCGGGAAGCGGGCGGTGACGGCACGAGATACCATACGCATCGAGATGGCTGAACGGGGCGGGCAGGCAATAACTTTTATTCCGGCAGAGAAATAGAAGATGCCGGTGGCACGGGGAGGCCACGACGGAAAGCCGACAGGGAACAATGAGAAACGGGATCTGATCCATATCAGACCCCGTTTTTCGTATCAGGAACGATGTCGTCTTTTTTTACGCCTTTGTTGCATCTGCCGTTGCTGTTCCTCGTAAGCCCGCGTGTCAGCCAAATCCAATACCGTATCGACAATGCAAGAAATAGGATTGGCGGCATGGTTTTGCACTTCATGTTTCTGTTCCACGTGTCGTTCTGCGACCTGTTGCACCTGTTTCGGAGCCGGATACAAGTCGTTGAAAACATTCGCCGAGAACTCTTTTCCCAATACCGATCCGTTAGCAACGATGCCCGTGTTATGGTCGATAAAAGTTACACCATAAATTCTGCCTATGGGATTCATACGGAATACCGCATCTATACCGTCCGCCTTCAACAATTGCCGGAACTCGTCCCGTGTGTTGTGCGGGCTCATGGCGTCTTTGACAGTTTGTCGCAGGCTGTCGAGTGAGCCTTTCTCTTTTAGTCTGTCTTTTGATGTTGCATAGTACTTCTGAAGAGCTTTATAACCGACATCTTTTCCGATACAGCTCGACTTGAACGGCGTGCCGATTCCATATCCGTCGTCTGTCAGGGCTCCGTAAACCATTCCGGCATAACTTCGCCCATCAACGGTTCCCGTGCGCTCCTCGGTCGAGACGTTGAAGCGCTCCAGCAACGTGCGGAACTCACCGTAAGAGGAACATTTGTAATTGCGCAGGCATGATCTCACGACGGACGATACCTGCCGCTTGACATTTCCCTCGGGATAATTCACCTTCCGCAACCCCTCCTTGTCCGTCAGTTCCTGCCCCTTGACGCTCGGATGCAGGCCGTATTTGCGCTCCAAGTCACGCAGAATCTCCATCGAGCGCCGGGCTTCGAAATCGTGCGGGAGTTTGCGGCCCTGCTCATCGACCCGCAGCGACACGATATGGAGATGCTCTCTGGAAATGTCCTTGTGCTTGAAAACAATATAAGGCTGTTTGCCGTAACCCATGCGTTCCATGTACTCACAGGCGATTTTCCTGAGCTGTTCGTCGGTCAGCTTATCCTCTGGCGAGGGGTCGAGCGAAACATGGAACACCGTATTGGTAGTCCTTCTGTTGGCTTCGAGATACGGCATAAAACTCTCCATGCAGGCGTCAATATCGAGGCTCCGCATTTATCGTATGGTTCGAGCATCTTCTGCCAAAGCAGCACCTCGGCTTCATCCTTATCCACTTTCTCCTTGTTATAGCGCAAAGCCCCACCGGGCGAGGAACCCGATCTTATATTCGCAACCACTCCTTAGCTTGTTTTGCAAGGTTGAGAATCTCGATACTCAGAGCCTTTAATTCTCTCGTTCGCTGTTCCAAAGCAGCGATCTGATGCGGGATTGCGATGTTGGAAAAGTGCGCATTGACAGCCTTTACAATCTGGTTGTGTAGGCTAAGTACCCGGCGCCTTGTCATATTTCTATGATAGGTTTCCCAATACTCGCCTCCGAACCGGACGTACACCTTCCAGCGTATCCGGCTCTCCACTAATATTGTCAGTCTAAAACGTTCCATGATGTATCTTTTGATGACAGCTACCGCATACAGCCATAGTCTTTCGACGTCTGACAATCATCAGTTTTTCCCAATTCTCCTTGCCTTTCAGTTCTCCGAGTTTCCGCACATGGTGCATAACCAGATTATCCGTAGCACCGCACAACTCACATTTCTGAGCTTTCAGCCTGTCTATAAGGCTTGTGGTGCTGACGCCGGGCATTGGATTCGGGCATCTGTCAACCGACCGATCATAGGAAGGTCTTTTTCTTTTGAACCCTTCATTGTATAGGCGACGTTCTTTTGCTTTGCCGTTTTTTACCGTATACCCGACTGTAAAGACTCCGTTGCGTTTGTATTTCCGGCAAATTCGTCTTACTGTGGTTCGGTATTTCCCGGCAAAAGTTTTGTACATACTGTACTGCATGATGTAGTGAAAAGTGTTCAGTTCAGAAGCGTTGTTAGCTATCGAGTAATAGTTGTAAAACCCTCTGATCTCGGCATTGTAACTGTCAAGGATTTCAAGGTCGTCATTATTGATAAGTTCCGACCGGTGTTTGGGAATCCATTGCTCGTGCCCGTTATGATAGCTGAATTTCAGCACGCAGAGTTCCAGCAATTTTTTCTTTATTACTTCGGTCGTTACCTTTAATCTGACCTTGTTTCCATACACACGGGACAGGCTTCCCCGTTTGTTCCGTTTTTGCAGGTTCGACTTGCGGACGGCAACTTCATATCCGAGGAATTTTGCAGGCTTTTCAGTATGAGTGATGAGCGTTTTCTCATCCGATAATTCCAATGCCAGTCTGTCTGCAAGGAAACGCTTTATATCGTCCTTGATCTTTACGGCATCTTCTTTACTGCCGATAATTCCAATGAGGAAGTCGTCGGCATACCTCACATATTTAAGCCTCTTGAAGTTTCCGTCCATAGGGTCGAAGCACGGCATCGCGGATCGGGTTTTGTCTATCTCTTTGAGCCGTTTGACGAGCACTTTTCTTTCTACATTATTTGTCGCTGTTTTGAGTTCACGCATAACCAGCCTCTTTTGGTAAGTGAGAACTTCGTATTCCCGTTGCTGTCTTCCCCTATCTCCCTTGTCGAATTTGGAAGCATATTCTTTCATGTACTTATCCAGCTTGTCCAAGTAAATGTTCGCCAGTACCGGACTGATAATTCCGCCTTGCGGCATGCCGCTGTACGTCCCATGAAATCGCCATTGTTCCAGATAACCCGCCCTGAGGAACTTCCGGATAAGCCGTATGAACCGTTCGTCGGAGATACGTTCCTTCAAGATGTCAATCAGAATATCATGATTGACATTGTCGAAGAAACCTTTTATATCTCCTTCGATGAACCACTTCTTACCCGTAAAAGTCTTCTGTACGGCATTCAATGCGGTGTGGCAGCTGCGATGCGGACGGAAGCCGTGCGAAGTATCTTCAAAGTGACCTTCGTAAATAGCTTCCAGTACCATTCGTACTACCTCCTGCACCAGTTTGTCGTCGAAAGAGGGTACGCCGAGAGGTCAAGTCTTTCCGTTTTTCTTCGGGATATGCACTCTTCTCGATGGCTGGGGAGAGTAGCTTTCGTCTTTCAACGAAAGAATCAGTTTCTCAATGCGGGGAAGGCTTATACGGTCGATGGTTTCTCCATCTGCACCTTGTGTCATATTACCCGGCTTGGCATATATTCGCTGATAAGCCAGATAATACATTTCCTCATTGAAAAGAATACGATAAAGCCTCTCAAACCTGTATTCCGTGGTTTGACTATGCTTTGTCAGACTGTTTAATACTCTTGCGGGACTTCTCATAATGCCTCTCGCATTTTCCGTT
>OHYR01000211.1_pt1 | contig 14733 bp, 8 predicted proteins | sample 1580241 | NCBI WGS metagenome assembly OHYR01 (sample SAMEA3882533, study PRJEB24775) | human gut metagenome | biome: human-associated habitat; feature: intestine environment; material: feces | place: Netherlands | collected 2009/2010
TCATCGTTCTTTCGTTCGGCCGATAGAAGAGGCCTACCGCCGCAGCGCTGGCGTTACGATAATTGCCGAAGCCTGCCGCGATGTCCCACTTGTCATGGGGGTCGAAGTCCAGCGGATGGAGGGCTGCCAGTGCTGCTGCCCCCGCACCTACTTTGTTAATCCGGGTTCCCAGTTCTCCTACCTTTTTACCCATGTTGTATATGTTCTGCGTATTATTCTGCACATCATTCTTTACGGCCTGGAGCTGGCTTCCATTGACAGCATCAGTGGAAGTGGCGCTTATTTCACCGGCCGCCACATGGGTAATTTTTTTGCTGCCTGCGTCAATGCCGCCTTTGGTCACAGACGGGCCGCCCTGGATGGCCAGTCCTTTGTTGTCCATCTTTGTATCACCGGTCTTGATGCTGCCGTCGCTTCCGAGATCAATATTTTTTGCCAGTTTCAGATTCAGTTTGCCATTTTCGGAAACGACACCGATATTATTGGCTGCTGCCACTTCTGTCGCGCCGCCGGTAATCTGCAGTGTTTCGCCTGAATTTTTAGTAATGGCGCTGCCCGTATCTCCCGCAAAGGTCAGGCTGCCGGTTCCGCCGCTCCCTACGAGACCGCTCACATCGACTTCATAGTTCTTGGACGGATCATTCTGTGTAAATTTGATTTTCTTCGTGGCTGCATCGTAGGTACCGCCCGTCGTATAGGTATCCTTGGCGGAGACTTTGTATGTATTTGTCGTGGAATCATGAGTAACGGTCACATTATCACCGGCCGTCACATTAGTCTTAGCTGCTGCCGCCGTGGCTTCCACTTTCTTCAGCTGTGCCACATTGACGGCATCGGTATCTGCCGCGCCGGCCGCTACACCGGTGATCTGGCGGGTGATACCTTTGGACGCATCACCTACGGAAACAGCGCCTACAGTCGATTTCCAGGCAGCTGACGTATCCGTAGAAGCCGCTTTGGTGGAGGGGTCATATCCGCTCACACCCGCTGCCGTATCCACCACACTCCACGAGCCGAGGGCCACGCCGCCGGCGACTTTGGCATGAGAATCATAGCCAAAAGCCATAGCAGTTTCTTTCTCCGCTTTACTATTTTTGCCCATGGCAATGGCCCAGTCCGCGGTCGCGGAAGCATTTGTACCTACAGCTACCGCTTCTTCACCCTTGACTGTCAGATAATTCCCCAAGGCAAGACCTCTCTGTCCGCCGCCGCTATTCGAGCCGATGACTTTATTCCCATGACCGAAAGAGACCCCCAGATTTTCCGCTTCGGAACTGGTGCCTACCACGACACTACCACCATTTGCCGTATTTGTCATACCGACAGCCACGTTCTGATCACTGCCGCTGGAGTTCTTGGTGTAAATCCATTTTGTCGGATCGCTCGGATCTTTTTCTGCCGTATAGCCAACCAGGTTCCCCAAGCCGATGACCGTATTCTGTTCCCCGAAGACTTTTGTCAGCTTATGGTCATAATTGTTATAATCCGTGCCGAATACGGCATTATGGGCGCCTTCCACTTCCAGATCCTGACCGGCAACGATACTGTTGTTTCTTCCGTTTTTATCCCCTGTCAGTTTGTTGTTATTTCCGACAACGGTGCTGTTCACCCCTTTCGAAGAAGAGGAAATACCGAGCACGATGCTGTCTTCCGCCTCGGCGCCGTCATTATCATAGTTGCTGCCGGCTCCCGTTTTTGTAGACTTGGCGCTGTAATAATGCACTTTCGCCGCACCGGCAGCTGCCTGTACCTTTTTCAGCTGTGCCACATTGACGGCATCGGTATCCTGCGTGCCGGCTGCCACGTTTGTAATCTGGCGGGTGACTGCCGCACTGGTCGGAGTTGCCGCTTTACCGACAGAAACAGCAGCGGCTGTCGCTTTCCACGTGCCTGTCGTATCATTGGAATGATCACCGGCAGCCGGGTCATAGCCTGCGACGCCCTTGTCGACAGAGGCAATCGAATCCGCGCCGATCGCTACGCCGCCGTCTTTTTCCACATCCGTATTGTAGCCGAGCATCACCGCATTGCTTATATTCGCCGTATGCGATTTAATCGGTACATTTTCCGTCACCTTATATTTCTTTTCAAGAATAACATTGCCCGAAGCATCTTTCATCGTATACGTTTTCGTTACAGTCTTCTTTTCCGTAGCCATGGATCCAAGAATTACATTGTTTTTACCGCCGTCCATATGGTGATAATCCCCAATCACTACATCGGCCGTACTGCCGGACATATTATTCCCGGTCCCCATCATAGACATACGTTCCACATTCCTGCCTGTATTTCCATATCCGTTGATCATATTATTGATGCTGGGTGTATTTGCTGTACCTGTAAGGATATTTCCGGAGCCGATGATCTGGGAATGGACGGCATAATCTGAGGTATTTCCATTCCCCATGGTGACCACGGAGCCGCCGCCGGTCGACATGGCCAGTCCCATCGCTTTCCTGAGCTCATCATGGCCCAGCGGTCCTTCTCCCATAGCATACTTCTGTCCTCCTCCAAGTATGGCATCGCTCCAATGCTCATTCATACTGTTTCCATCTTCATCGGTCGGTGCCGTCCCGAAAGAATGTGTAACGCTATTGCCCGCGCCGAAAACGAGTGCCCCATTGGCGCCTTCTGTTTTGTTCAGGGTACCGACGACGGTGTTTGCCATCCCATCATTCTAGTCCGCCTTATTTGACGCTACGGTATTAAGACCGCCATAGACAGAAGCCAGATAACCGTCATAGCCGGAGCCTGCCTCCACAATGGATTTGATCCCTGTCACGGTCTCCTGCCAGCCATAAGCTTTTGCGCCATGGCCAAGAGCCACATTCATTCCGCCGCCGTCTCTGGTCCCGCTCTGGGCATGATACCCGACAACGACACTGGCATGTTTCTGTCCGATATCGGGATCGGCCTTTTCTTCCGGTGTCATGGAACCGATAACAACAGATTCTTTAATCGCTGATAACTTCTGATTATCCCCGATCACGATAGACGAGCTGGGATTGACTGCTTTGTTATTATTCCCGATAACAGTCAGGCTCTCATACCCTTTCATATAGGTGTCGTTGCCGGAAATATCATTTCCCTTGCCGATGACAAGGTCGGACACATTCTTCGTCCTTTCTTCCTGTTTCCCGGAAACCGTACCGGCATTTCTATCGGTAATCTTATTGCTGTCCCCGATGACGGTCTGACTCTTGCTGTTTTCAACGGTATTCTCGGAGCCAATCACGGACACGTGTTCGGCCTTGGTACCTGTATTTTTATAACCGTTCAGTAAATTGTAAGCAGCCTTTTCCGCTGCGGTTCCTGTCAGGGTATTTCCCACCCCGATCAGCTGGGAGCGGTATGCGTAGTCTGCTTTATTTCCGCCGCCGACAGCAAGGACAGCGCCGCCGGAATCATTTCTCCGTATCCCCTCTCTGAGTTTTTCCGCCAATTCTTTGGGGCTATTAGTCAAAAGTGACATGGGATCCGCTATATTGTCCACTGAATTGGTCACTTCATTGCCCGCACCGAAAACCAAGGTACCGTTTGCGTTATGGGTCCGATTAGCAGTCCCTACGACCGCATTGGCGATTCCTGATACATTGCTGCCCGCCGTTTTTGATTCAATGCTGTTAAAGGATCCGTTGATGACCGCCCCGAAATTCTGGGCGGCAGATCCCTGGTTCGTATTTCCGTCATACGCATTCGTCATGATGGAGTAGGCGCCGGTCGTCGTCGCAAACGCACCGGCAGAATAACTGTTCAGCCCGACGGTGGTCGCGCCTACCAAGACGGACAGTTTGCGCTTTTCATCATCCGTATTGGAATTTACCGTGGTATCTCCCAAGGCGCCGACATACTTATGGTCGCCGATCATCAGACTGCCGCTGCGGGCATAAGTATTCTGCCCAATGGCAATCCCTGCCGGCAGTAAATGGTCTGTACGGGAAGGATCCGTCGAATGCATCCCGAAACGGAATATTTTGTCCTGCGTTCCCCACATGTTTTCTACAAAAGCATTCTTACCGATGGCAATACTGCCTTCCTGCATAACATAATCATCAATCTGGGCGTGATCGCCTATCGCAATGGCACCGTTTTTCGTACTGTTATTTCTTAAATCAATATCATTCCCGATTTTAATATTCTGATTCCCCGGTTCTACAAACGTATTGACCCCGTCAAGCGCCGCAGATACAGGGCTTACAGAAATCCCTGTCAATAAAAAAGCCGCCAAAACTGCTGCCAGCGTGTTTTTAGAGACTCTCACCCTCCCGCTTTTTCTCGCTGTGCCCGCAATTTCTGAAACGACGACATAACTGTTCTTCACTCGACTCCAAATGACTTTGTAGATGTGATTCATGTTTTCCTCCCATAAAAAAACAATTTAATTTAGAAACGCAATAAAAAGAAGCAACATCCCCATGCTGCCGATACTGCCTTCACACCACCTTTCCCCATGACACTTCATTTGCCTGAAAAGCCGGGTACAGAATCCGTAAACAGGAAAATTCCTACCTATTTCTCCCGCTTTCCTTTCAACACTTATTTTATTAAACAACCTCTGTTCTCATTATAACAAAAGATTTATCTTATTTCTATATAATATGTGCTGTTTTACGAATGCCTTTATTCACACCGCTTTCTCATCCACGGCCTCAATGTCTTCCGCTGTCATTCAGCACTTTTAGCTGACAGCTCGCAGCTTACAGCTCACAGCTGATAGCTTTTATCTTCTTACGGCTTTCCTCATCACGGATACAGATCCTTCACATTCGTTCAGGATGACGCTTTACCGTCCGTCATCACTCAGAACGGGGGCAAAAAAAGAATCTTCATTCTATTCTTTTGCGTCATTCCCCCAAGCCAGTATCCTCCGTCCGGCTTCGCCGGCCACCTCCTTATAAACAAGGAGGCTTACCCAATCCCTATTCTTCCCGTTAGAATCCCTTTCCTTAATACTGTAGCAAATCCTTTGTTGGCGCTTTGAATGACGCCTTACCGTCTCCGGTCATTCTGAACGGAGGCAAGAATGCTTTGTAGGAAAGACGGGAAACGGAACGATGAAACGGAGTGAAGAATCTATGACTCGGATGACATCTTACCGTCTTCCTCACTACGGTAATAGATCCTTCGCTGCCGCTCAGGATGACGCCTAACGTTCTTCGTCATTATGACACTTTCCGTTTCCCTCATTATGCAGCAGATCCTTTGCTGTTGTTTCGTATGACACCTAACGGAAATCATATGCTTCGGCTTTTAACTCACAGCTAACGGTTAACAGCTAACAGCTAACAGCTAATAGCTAATAGCTATTAGCTATTACCCTTTTTGCCGGTCACTCCTGTCATCTGACATCTGATTTGTTTGTAGGTGGCGATGGCTTTTTCAAATTCCGCTTTTACAGCGGCAGGCAGGTTTTGGGATACGGTTTCGCTTTTCACCATCTTTTCCAAATCCCTGTCGGCACAGATGCTTCCCGCCGGCAGGTCCGCTTCTTTGGCAAGCCGCGCTCTTACTTTTTTCAGATAGAGGAAAAACGCTCTTGTTTCTATGTCTATGGACGCCGTCTGTCCGGCCTGAATCGTTTCTTTTCGCATCATCGTGATTTTCCCTTTCCGTCCGCGGACGGGTTTTGCCGTTTTGGGAATGATATGTTTTCTTTTTTCCGGCATTTTACTTTCTGTTTTTGGGGAAATACGGCTCCGTTCCGGATGGAGGGCCTGTAAAAAGACTTCCGCGTATTTGTCGGCTTTTTTCGGGCCGATGCCTTTCACACCGCGGAATTCTTCTTCGGTTGCAGGGCGGGTTTCTGCGATCCTCCGGAGGACTGTATCGGAAAGAATTTGTGATGTCGACAGATTTTCTTTTTTTGCCAAAGAGCGGCGGAGCCGTTCAAGTCTCTCATATATATTTTTTTCTTCTTTTTTGTCTTTTCCCCTTATTTCTTCCGCTCCGCTGAATTCTCCAAGCGCCGCAAGGAAACGTTCTCCATACTTCTTTAATTTGAAAGCGCCGATGCCGTGGACTTCCGCCATTTCTTCTTCTGTCCGCGGGAGGCGGGACACCATATCTTCCAGGGTGGCATCGGAGAATACGACAAAAGGCGGGACGTGTTCTTCCCGGGCAATGGCAAGTCGGAGTCCGCGAAGTTTTTCAAAGATACCGCTTTTTGTTTCTGAAAGGATGGCTTTTTTTTCCACCGCCACAGACGCCATGACGTCTTCCGCACCGAAAGCAAAACCCAGTACCGGCGCTTTTCTTTCGAGAACAATTTCCGCTTTTTCCGTAAGATGCAGCAGGGGAGATTCGCCGCCGTCACGTTTGAGGTAACCGTCAGCGATGAGGAAATGGATGGCGGTTCTCAAATGTTTGATTTTCGCGAAGGACAGTCTGCCGTAGGTGGGAAGGCTGTCCAGGTTCCGTTCCCTGATCATTTTCGTGCGGCTTCCTTTAAGGATATCCGCCACTACACCAGCGCCGTACCGTTCCTTGAGAGATCTGACGGTTCGGAAAATGAGAACTGCCTCGTCGGTGATATCCACCTTTCCTCTTCCGCTTTCGCAGTTCCCGCAGCGGCCGCAGGTCTCATCAGCAGTCTCGCCGAAGTAATTTAAGATGTAATTCCGCAAGCAGCCTGTGGTGCTGCAATAGCCGTCCATGGCATAAAGGCGGTCGTAGTCCATCTGTTTCTGGCCGTCCGTCTGGCTTCCCGATTCGATGAGGTACCGCTGTATGCCTACGTCTTGCCCACTGTAAAGGAGGATGCATTCCGCTTTCGCGCCGTCACGTCCTGCCCGCCCCGCTTCCTGATAGTAGGATTCCATGCTTTTGGGCATCTGGTAGTGAAGGACGTAGCGCACGTTGCTCTTGTCGATACCCATGCCGAAAGCGTTTGTCGCCACCATGACATGGATGCGGTCGAAGGAAAAATCTTCCTGCCCTTTCTTCCGCGCGTCATCTTCCATGCCCGCGTGGTACCGCCCCGCTTTTATTTTCCGGCTTGCGAGCATTTCATAAATTTCGTCCACTGCTTTCCTGGTGGCGCAGTAAATGATGCCGCTTTCTTTTCCGTGGTTCTGCACATAGCGGAGAATGAAATCTTTCCGGTCCGCGCCGTGGATAACACGGAAGGACAGGTTCGGCCGATCCAGTCCCGTACGGAAAACGGCTGCTTTCCCCAGGCCGAGGCTTCGTTTCATATCTTCTTCCACCAAGGAGGTCGCCGTAGCGGTGAAAGCGGTGACTACGGGTTTTGCGGGAAGCGTATCGATAAAGGTTTTTATTTTCCGGTAACTTGGACGGAAATCATGGCCCCACTGGGAAACGCAGTGTGCTTCGTCAATGACGACCATGGACAGGGGTACTTTGGACAGGCAGTCGGTGAAATAGGTGGGTTCCAGTTTTTCCGGCGCCATGTAAAGCAGCTTCAGACGCCCCCGGAACAAATCGCGGAGCCGCTCGATAGATTCGTCAAAAGGCACGGTGGAGTTTACATAGGACGCGGAAATCCCCTGCTCTGCAAGCGCTTCCACCTGGTCTTTCATGAGAGAAATCAAAGGAGAAATAATAATCGTACCGTGGGGAAAGAGGAGGGCGGGAATCTGGAAGCAGACCGACTTTCCCGCGCCGGTGGGCATGACAGCCAGCACATCCCTGCCCGACAGAATGGTTTTGATGACATCTTCCTGCATAGGCCGGAATGTATCATAACCGAAATATTTTTTTAAAAGTTCCGCCGGTTCCATCGTTTCCTCCTTTCTTCAAATACTTTTCTATTATACCAGTTATTTCCCCAAAAGCGGCAAAATAAAAAGGACCGCAGCGGTCCCTTTGTTTCTTTATTTCAAAGCATATCTTTCTTCCACAGCACCAGCGCCGATACGAGGGTCAGCACGAGACCGAGAAGGGTGACCGCAGCAAATCCGATCTCGCTTGATTCCCACGGCACGGGTACATTAATACCCCAAAGGCTGAATATCAAAGTGGGCACGGCAAGAAGGATCGTCACCGAGGTGAGGAATTTCATAATCTGCGACAGACGGTTGGAAATAATCGAGGAGAAGGAGTCCATCATGGACATCAGGATGTTCGTGTAAATTTCCACCATTTCCAAAGCCTGCTTATTTTCAATGATGACGTCTTCCAGAAGATCCTCATCTTCTTCATACATTTTCAGGAGTGTATGGATGGGACTGTTGCGAAGACGCATGAGGCGCTCCATGACGTTTTCATTCGCATGAAGGGCGAAGTTGAAGTAGGTCAGAGATTTCTGCAGTTCCAGCATGCGGAAGAGTTCTTTGTTCTGCAAAGATTTCCGCACCTGCGTTTCGATGCCGTCCGTCTTTTTATAAATCTGCTGCAGGAAGTACAGGAAGGACGACGATGCGGTAGACAGTATCTGGAAAAGGAATCTTGTCTTTTTATAGGTTTGGAAAGAGGGATAATTATTATTTATAAACTTCTGGATCACTGTATTATTCTCAAGACACACGGTGACAAATACCTTGTCTGTAATAAAAATCCCCAGCGGCAGTGCATCATAAGCATCTGTTTCAAGGACGACAGGCGTATTTACAACGACAAAAATAAAATCATCTTCCAGTTCCACGTGGGAACGTTCTTCACGGTCAAGAGCGGTCTGGAGGGAATCGACGGGAATGCCGGTAAGCTCATTCAGCTTTTCCAGCTCCGCCGCATCAGGAGCCGCGCAATTGATCCAAGACCCTTTTTCCATTTCCTCAAAAGCGACGGGACAAAGTCTGTGGTTTTCATCATGTTTATAAGCGGTAAGCATCGGGCTCCCTCCTTTCCATATAAAAGGAAATACCGTCTTCCCCCGTATTTCCATAATAATCCTACCCTCTAATATAGTGATAAAGGGGAAATATGTCAATCAGAAAATAAGGAACTCTTTTCATCCATCATAAAAGCGCACGGGTCCGGCCCGCACGCTTTTACCGTTTCTTTCAAATTTCTTTTAGGCCTGTTCTTTCTTTCCGGTCACCAGCATCTGGACGATACCGACAGCAAATCCTACCACAAAGAAACAGATCCAGCCCATGCTGTATTCCGCCAGCGGAAGAGCCGCGAGCATCGGTTCCATGGCACCCAGCTTCAGACCGAACCCGTGAAGCCCGTCACAAAGAGCGGGCACAGCGGTAAAAAGCGTCGTCCATACATATACGCAGCGGCGGCCGTTAAAGAAATTATGCAGGAACGCCAGCGCAATGAGGGAAATGGACATGGGATACAGGAAAAGCAGTACGGGAACAGCATTCTTGATGATCGTCGTCAGGCCGAAGAGCGCCACGAAGAAGCAGACAACGACCATGACGGTAACAAAGGTTTTTGAAGAGATTTTCGGCAGGAGCAGGTTAAAATAGGCCGCGCAGGAAGCCGCCAGACCGACACTGGTGGTCAGGCAGGCAAAGATAACGATCACTCCCAGAATGCCTCCGCCGGCGGCCCCAAAGTAGTGGAGCGCCGTTTTTACGAGAACAGGAGCGCCGTTTTCCTGCACACCGATGAGGGATACAGAACTGGCGCCGATGTAGCAGAGCGCCGCATAAATAATCGCCATGAAGAATGTGGAAATCAGACCGGACCGGAGCGTGTCTTTCGTAATCTCCGCTTCGGAAACCGCGCCGTACATCTTGACCGATTCCACCACGATAATGCCGAAAACAAGAGCGGCAAGGCCGTCCATCGTATTATATCCGTCAACGATCCCCTGCCCGAAAGCTTTCACACCGGTGTCATAAGCGGCTGCCGGTGCCTGCCAGCTTCCCATGGGCGAGGCAATGGCGCTGATAATCAAAAGGAAAAGGAATACCAGAAGGACGGGAGTCATGAACTTGCCGACACGGGATACCAGCTTGGACGGTGAAATCGCAAGCCACCAGGTAATGATAAAAAACACCGCGGCAAAAACATAAAGCCCTATGCTCCGCATTTCAGGAGGCAGGTACTGCGCCACGGCGATCTCATATGCCACCGTCGCCGTACGGGGAGCCGCAAAAAACGGCCCGATGGTCAGGTACAGCGCCGTGCAGAAGAAAATGCTGTACGCCGGATGAATACGCCCCGCCAGTTCACGGAGATTCACACCGGAGTAGCAAATGGCAAGAACACCCAAAAGCGGAAGACCTACGCCCGTGATCAAAAAACCGATTGTCGCGGGAATCGTATTTACCCCCGCGTTCTGCCCCATGAAGACCGGAAAGATTAAATTCCCCGCCCCGAAAAATAATGCGAACAGCATGAGCCCGATCGCGATAAATGCGTTGTTCGTCTTTTCCCCCATAAAAATCTTCCTTTCTGCTATACTCCAAAAACATGACTTTCAGGAATTTCAACGGCTCCCTCAAGTGAATTTACGCACTTTGTGTGCTATGTACGCAACATTATATCACACTTTCCGCTAATTATTAACTACTTTTTTAATATTCCTCCATCTGCCTTTCGGCGGCCGCTCTTCCGTAAAAGACATGCTTTTCCTTGACCGTCCTGTTTTTCAAGATTATGATAAACATATATTATATAAGGAATAATAAAGGAGAATCCCCATGAGCATAAAAGAAGAAGCGACAAAAATGAAACTGGCGTCGCCCCTTATGGCATCCGCACCTGCGGAAAAAAGAAATTCCGCGCTCCTTCACATGATTGAAAATCTGGAAGCAGGAAAAGAAAAAATATTTGCTGCCAACAGGATCGATCTTGCCGCGGCAAAAGCATCCGGACTTCCTCCTGCCGTCATGAAACGGCTGGCATTCGATGAAGGGAAACTGGCAGACAGCATCAGCGGCATCCGGCAGCTCATTTCCCTTCCCGATCCCGTAGGAAAAGTCACTCTTGCCCGCCAGCTTGATGAAGGGCTCCGCCTTTACCGCGTCACCTGTCCCATCGGCGTCATCGCCATGATCTTTGAAGCGCGCCCCGACGCCATGATCCAGATTTCATCCCTCGCGGTGAAAAGCGGAAACTGCGCCATCCTGAAGGGCGGAAAAGAGACGAAAGAAACGAACCGCGTCCTTTTTTCCCTCCTCCATGAAGCCGCCACCGCCGCGGATCTTCCCTCCGAAGCCTTGTTCCAAGCAGAACAGCACAGCGAAATAGATGAGCTCCTCGCCTGCCGCGAATCGGTAGACCTCATCATTCCGCGGGGCTCGAATGCTTTTGTCCAGCACATCATGAGCCGTACAAATATCCCCGTCATGGGGCATGCCGACGGTATCTGCCATATCTATGTGGACAAAGATTATGACATGGCAAAAGCCATCCCCATCGTCATTGACGCGAAGACCCAGTACACCGCTGCGTGCAATGCCGCAGAAACGCTTCTCGTCCACCGGGATATCGCCAAAGACTTTCTGCCCGTACTGGAAAAGGCCGCCGGAGAAAAAAATATCCATCTCCGCGGCACAAAAGAAGCGGGAGAAATTATCCCCCTAAATATCATCGAAGACGATGACTTCCGTCACGAATACCTCGATCTCGTCCTTGCCGTGAAAATTGTCTCCGGCGTGGAGGAAGCCATCGATCACATCAACAGGTACGGCTCCCACCATACCGATGCCATTATCACGGAAAACATCAATACCGCCGCGCGGTTCATGCAGCTTGTCGACTCGGCAGGTGTTTACCAGAACGCGTCCACCCGCTTTGCCGATGGGTTCCGGTACGGCTTCGGCGCGGAAGTGGGCATTTCCACAGGCAAGCTCCATGCCAGAGGTCCCGTCGGATTGGAAGGGCTCCTGTCATACAAGTACAAGCTTTTCGGCAAAGGCCATATCGTTGAAGACTATGCCTGCCATAAAAAAGATTTCCATTTCAAAGAATTGTAACTTTGGGCGAGGTCTTCATGATCGACTTTTTCCACCGGCACCGATCCGCTTTACGGCGGCTTTCCTTCCTGCTGCTTGCCGCCGTCCTGGGTCTTCTCCTCATCGCCCAGATCGCCGCTTTTGCGGCCGCCCGCATTTTCAGCTATGCCATGAACAGGCAGCATATGCTCCGGGGACATATTTCCGTTGAAAAAATCTCCGCCGACATCGCAGGCTATGTTTCTTTCGAAAACCTGCTCTGGACGGACGACCACGGCGTCCCCATCCTCTTTGTGCCTGAAGGGAAAATAAAAGTGCGCCCGGAAGATATCCTCCGGGGCAAACTGCGGGCCACCGCCATTTCCGAGATACGGCTTCACAATGCTTCCGCAGCACTCCAATTTGACAAGAATATGAATGTCGACCTTATCAATAAAACGGCCGCTGAATCCGAACCGGCAGAGGAACGTGCGGAAACTCTCCACGAGAAAATCGCCAACTTCAAGCGGAACGGACAGAAAATGAAAATGAATATCCACCTGGAAAACTGCCAGCTGGAAGCTTTCTATGAAAACAGGCACTTCCTTCTTTCCCATGTGGACATGCACCTGAATATCGACACCGATGATGCCCTTTTTGTCGATCTGTCCTCCGGTAAATTTGGCGGTACCGCTATCGGCGATAGCGTGAAGCTTTATGGCGACATCGATATGAAAAGCGATGAACACACCATTGCCATGAATGTATCTTTTTACGGTGTCGATCCGGCATCTCTGGGACTGGGAAACAATATTCACGACAAGCTTACCCTCACCGCCGAGGCGGGCGGCCCCGTCGCTTCCCCGAAAGCGGAAGGGAAAATCACTATGGAGCAGCTCCATATCCCTGCCCTTTCTTTCTCCCATCTGGACGGCCATGTTTTCTACCACCACGGGAAAATGAAATTTACCGATGTCACGGGACGCGTCTACGGCGGCACAGTCAAAGCATCGGGAAACTATGACATAGACACAAGGGCCTACAACATCCACCTGGCAGGCAAAAAACTGGATTCCCGCTATCCCGCGAAAGACGCTGCCATTTTCTGCTACGTCGATTTAGAAGGCGACATCCGCTGTGACGGAAATCCGAAAGAGATCATCTCCGAAGGCACCTTTACCTCAGGCAGCGGTCATTACAAACTGATCCCTTTCAAAAAGATACAGGGTGCTTTCCACAACAGGGGAAAAGAGCTGGACTTCTATGACGTATCCATAGAGACCGCCCTCGGCACCTTTTCCACCGACGCTTTCCACATCAGGAACGGCAAACTCCAGCTTGGCGACATTATCCTCACCAATGACAGGGGGGAGGAAACCGATGTAAAAGGCGCCATGGAGCATGCGGAAAACACTTTCCAGCAAATAGGACAAGATATAAAGGAAATAAAAGAACAGATCAGCGGATTAAAACCGTAATGGCGGTTTCCCCTTTCCCGCTCTTTTCCGTTTTACGCGCCTAGGCAAAGCGAGCCGCTTATTTTCATGGCAAAACGCAGAAAGAATTCTTTGCCACTCAATACCGCATCTGCGTAACCGCTATAAAAATTCACCTATAATAAAAACTCCTGCAAGAAAGATTTTCCTTCTTACAGGAGCTTTTATTCTTTTACGCTTCGCCTATGATCGGTTTCTTTTCCGCCACGCCCACTTTCCTCGGATAGGTTTTAGGCGACGGCGCGGTTTTCCTGAAGTAGAGAATCGTCCTTCTCTCTCCCGTAGGGAGCTCCAACTCTTTTCGCTCCATGAGCTCCGCTTTCAATTCTTTCAGGATCTTTCCCGACTGTCTGAGTTCCTCGTCAGCACCAGGTCCTTTCATCGCTGCGAAAATACCGCCTTCCTTCACAAAGGGGATACCCCATTCGGCAATGACGGGAAGCATCTTTACCGCTCTTGCCGTCACCATATCAAAGGTTTCCCTTGTCTTCCTCCGCCGTCCGCCTTCTTCGGCGCGAATATGGAGAATCTTTATATTTTTAATCCCCAGCTTTGCCGCGGCATTCTCTATAAATACAAGTTTCTTTAAGACAGAATCCACCAGCACGACCTGCATATCCGGCCGCAGGATGGCCAGCGGAATTCCCGGAAACCCGGCACCTGTCCCCAAATCCAGCATACGCCCGTTCTTCGGAAAATATTTCTCCTCATACACGGTCAGCGAATCATAAATATTTTTGACCAGGCTTTCTTCTGCATCTTTGATTCCCGTTAAATTCATTTTCCTGCTCATGGCAATCACCATGGCATTGTACTCTGCCATTTTTCTTACAGCGTCCTCATCTGCTGCCAGGCCGAGCGTTTCCACTATTTCCCTGACGGTCATCATGTCTCCCTTGTGCGGCATACATCTCAAAAATAATTATTTTTTATCAGTATAACAGATTTCACGAAAAGAAAGCCATCCGCTGCTTTCCCATGCATAAAAAAAGAGACATGGGGAAAGCGGATGCTCCCTGTCTCTTCTTTCAGACAATTACTGTTTCTTCCTTTTCAGGAAAAAACCGCCTGCCGTCAGCGCGATGCCGATCCCTGCAAGAAAATTCCCTGCCATATGGATCATAAGCTCCCTTTGGTTATTGCCTGAAATAGCGGCGGCAGCTTCCTGCGCATTTTTTGCATTTCTGGCAATTTCCAGATTGGCAGCGCTTTGATCCGGATTAAACAGCAGGATACAAACCCCTACCACCAGTAGTACAATCCCTACAATCAGCATGTTTTTTGGATTACGCATAATACCCTCCTTTTATTTTTTTATCATTATACCACACTCACGCTTCATGTCATAAAGTTTTTTAAGAACCTGATAAGAAAACTAATCAATTTTTGTTATGTAATAATACATATGTGACAAAAAAATAAAAAAATAAGGGAACTCTTTT
>OHYR01000225.1_pt1 | contig 14312 bp, 8 predicted proteins | sample 1580241 | NCBI WGS metagenome assembly OHYR01 (sample SAMEA3882533, study PRJEB24775) | human gut metagenome | biome: human-associated habitat; feature: intestine environment; material: feces | place: Netherlands | collected 2009/2010
TGTATCATTATCTTTATGGCTTAACTCCCCCTCAATCTGAGCCAGCTTTTTCTCCAATACCTTAACCTTTTCTTTGTCCCCCGCCGCAGCCTTTATCTGCTGTTCAAGCTGTTCCTTTTCCTCCTTGAGTTTCTCAATCTCTCTGTCAACATTATCTGTATTTGTCGTACATTTCTCTGCCTTTTTCGCTGGCTCCTCCTTTGGTTGAACATCTTTCGCCTTTGCGACTCTCTTAGGATCATCATACATTACTTTTGGATTACCATTTTCATCTTGCCCTAAACGATACAGACCACTTGGCTTGCTACCAGATTTTTCGCTACTAATATACTCGTCCTTTGGAACGGGAATACCTTCGTTTTTATCCTCCCCCCTTTGATCTTGTGAAGCTTCTTTTACTTTATCCTGCCCTGTCTGTACCCTATCTAAATACTCATTTTTGTAATCCTTATAATTACTGCTTATTTCCATTGACATAAAACGTCCTCCTTTTCTTTAATACACTATAATGTTTTTACAATCTCTTATTCGTCATTCATATATCTGTTTTTAACAGATTTGTTGTGAAATGCTTTCTGATTGTTGCGGAATGATTAAAAGAACACTTAAAACAAATATATCTCCATCTATTCTTACTTCCATTGCTCCATGATATTTTTCTGCAACTGCTTTTATGTTAGCAAGTCCTGTCCCACTGCGAATGCTCCCTCTCCCACTATGGCTATTAATTATTTCAATTAAAAGAAAATCACCTTGCACTTTTCCTGTTATGTGAATATATTTCTGATTATCATGGGGCACTCGGTTACAAGCTGAGATAGCGTTATCTAATGCATTAGAAAAAATAATACAAAAGTCAATATCAGCAATTCCACATGGATATGGAGAAATAAATGAACATTGTACTTCTATCTGATTGCTCTTAGCTATCCCTAACTTATTTCCAATTAAAATATCAAGTACAGGGTTATTTGTACTTACCGGAAATGACATATCTGCTGTTAAATTTTCCATATCACTCATATACTGCAATGCTGTATCTATATCGCCATTCTGTACCAATTCTTTGACAATAGATATATGATTTTTCACATCATGTCGAAATGCTTTTGTTTTCTCATAACGTACTTTTGCTTCTTCCACATACTGATTTAAAGAATGTTTTTCCAGTTCTAATAAAGATAGCTCTCTGCTCAATTTAAAACTATCCACTAATTTTTTATACGCAAACATGATGCAAAACAGACTGGCTATCCCCAATATCTGTATAAACAGTAATGGAAACGGACTTATGCTAGGTAAACTCCCATCTGCTTGTATCGTAATCGTATGTCCATAAATATTTGAACTAATATATTCACTTACCAAAAAAATCACTAAAGTCGGTATTAAAATCAGAAGAACATATTTTGCCCCAACGTTTTCATCATATGAAAAATTTTTATTTATGACCTGATAACACAAAACAGATGTAACAAGAGCTAAAATACTGCTCATTACCATAAATAAAACGCTAACCGCTTTAGGATTTTCCTGAAAAAACAAGGGAGATAAAATACACGAAATCGAATTAAAAACTCCATAGCATAAGTGCATTATTTCAATCATTACAACTGCATATAACCCGACAAATATATTGTATGTTCTACATATAAAAAATCCTCCTGCCATCAACAGCAGAACATATACCAATAATCCCATAATATATACATTGAAAATATCTAATCCATCCATTCTTTCACACTCTCCGTTCCTTCATATATTTCAAAACAACACTTGAAAATTCCTTGCTCCGTAAGCGTGATACAGGTATCTGTTTGTCATTTATCATATACGCCATCCCATTTTTATAACTTTTCAGATGGCTCAAATTAATTAAATAACTTCTATGGCATTTAAAAAATCTCCCATCTAGTTTTGTTTCAAGATTTTCAATTCTGTCATAGTAATCAATAACTTCCTCCGTTTTTATATGCAGATATATTTTTCTGTCTATAATTTCACAAAAAACAATGTCATCAAAGGCAATAATATTACTCTCGTATCCCTTTTGGACAAGCAAACTTGCGTCTTTTGCATTTTGCATAGCAGAAAATAATCTCTCCATCGTTTTTTCAAAGCATTCTTCTTCAATCGGTTTTACCAGATAATCATATGCCTGGACTTCAAAGGATTGAAACACCATTTCCTTTAGAACTGTTATAAAAATTAGGTATCCTTTATAATTTTGACTACGCATCTTCCTTGCAGTTTCCATCCCATCTATTCCATCCATTTGAATATCTAAGAACAGAATATCTATATTTTTGTTGTGTCTCAGTAATTCCTCACCACTCCCGAATTGTGAAACAGTTATTTCTACGTTTTTTCTATGAAAAAAATCAAATACCAGCTTTTTGATTTTATCTAATATGTATTTTTCATCATCACAAATTGCTATGTTAATCACACGACCACCTCTTTCCTTAAAAAATTTATTTTAGCATCTATCCTCAAGTGAAACAATTATAATGCTTTGAAATGTAACTGTAATGATGTGTAATGCTGAATAGTCTAATAAATATATCGGTATATCGGTGAATTCTTATCAACTTTAAATTTGCCTATTGTTTTCGTCTGAATTGATTTTCTCCATCGCAACCTTGCCTGTTCCCTTTGTTCGTCACTTAACCTTCTCGGCTTACGATAACCACATAACAGGAAAAAGCAGATAGATTGCTACCTGCTCTTTCCATAAACCTTTATAAACTTGCTTCCTGACTCTTGGTCTTTGATTTTTCCGGTTCTTTCTTCTGCTGTTCCGATTTCACTTTCATCTGTGACAGCTTTTCCTTGACGGACACCCTGCTTTTTTCCTTATCCTTTCCGGTATCCAGTCCGGCACAGATCTTATCCAGCTTCGCTACTGCACCGTCAATCCGCTCCACCTGTTTCTTTAAGGCTGAGATATGCTTCTTTACAGGCATATTCAGTACCCTTGTAAGGGCAACGCCCTCTTTTTCGTCCGACACTTCCTTTGTACCTTTTCCGGTTAAGAGCCTTCCCACGTTGGCTACGCTGTTCCCTATCTGCTTGAACTCGTCCCCGATACTGTCTATCTGGTTGGCGGTCTTTTCATAACTGGTAAGCACATCAACCATCTTCTCCCGGCATCCGGAAAGCACCGACTGCACACCGGAAATTCCTTTCTGAAGAACCCTGTTCATTTCCTCCCTTCCCTTTTCCTTAAAGGCGGTTACTGCCTGTGCTGCGGTGTCAATCAAATGGTCTTTCAATTCCGATAAGCGTTCTGCAAGACTGCTTACCTTCTCCTGAAGGTATGACACCTTATCCAAAAGCTGACTTTCCGCTGCTTTCGGCTGGCTCTCCTGCATCCTTTCAAGCTGCTTCCGTACTCCTTGCAGTTCGTCCACCATAGCGGAAAGCTGTAACTGCATCCCGGCGATATACTGCAAGACCTCCATAAAGTCCTGTGACTGCTCTTTCATGCCCTGCTGTCCCAAAAGCTCCATGAACTGCTTCATAACGTCCATTTCCTCTGTGTTCTGTTCTTTCTTTGGTTCGTTTGCTTCCATAGCACCCTCCTATAAACTTTCTTCTTTTCCTTTGCTCTTTACAGTCTCCGGTTTCTCCGGCATCTTCTGATCGGAAATTTTCTGCTTCATCTCGGCAAGTTTCTCCTTGACGGATACCCGCCCTCTGGAACCGTCTGCTAACATCCGTTCCTTGTCATGCTCTGCGATACGCTCCGACATCAGGAAACTTGCAACAGGCTTTAACGGTTCCTCTGCCACCGCCTGTATATCTTCTGCCCTGTTCGGCTCACTTTCCTGCGTCTGTGCGCTCTGCTCTCCGTTTTCGTCCTCCGGCTCATCATCGCCCATATCCAGTGCATTATCGCCCTTTTCGTCCATATTCAGAAGCGCATTTAACTCTGCAAGGCGTTCTAGCTTCTCCGCCAGTTCCTGCTCCTGCGCAAAAGGTTTTGTAACTTCCACCTTTGCAGTTTCGAGCTGATGTTCCACGTTAGAAAGCTTCTGCTCCACGTCTGCCATTTTCCCGGTCATTCCCTCTAACGCATTGGACAGTCTTTGCAGATTTCCAAGTGGATCGGCTCCGATTTCCACCTCATGGCTCAGACTTCCTTTTAAGCTGATCGTAAACTTGGAGAAGAACGAGTCAAAAGACACGCTCATCTTAAAGCCCTGATATTCTCCGATTGTGACCGCCATGTTTGGCTGTTTGGCACTCCGGCACATATCAATCAACGCCGCACCCGCTTCCTTTTTGTCCGTATAGGTACGGTTTCCTATCTTCATGGAAAAAGCGTCCTTATCCACAGGCTTATGCGCCGCATAGGTCTGAATGTCCGCCCGGTATCCCTCAAGCCTTTCTTTTAAGGCTGTGATCTGCATCGGGTAATGCTTTGCGATATTGTCCTCCAGACGGTAACGCTGGCTTGTGTGGTTTGCCTTTAAGAGCTTCATCTTTGAAACCTGTATATCCAAATCCATCTTCTCCTTAATGTAAGGGTTTCCGGTTGCAAGTGCTTTGACCTCTGCATAAGAGAGCGCCGCTTCGTCAATGTCCTCACAGGAACGCACCGGGGACTTGCTCGTCATGATCTGTCCGATGAATTTCTGTTTATTCTCGATGAGCTGCCACGAATAACTGTCAAATGTACCTTCCGTAACATAACGAAATATCTTGACCTTATCATTCTGGTTGCCCTGTCGTAAGATTCTTCCCTCCTGCTGTTCAATATCAGAAGGACGCCAAGGCACATCCAGATGATGCAATGCAATCAGTCTGTCCTGCACATTCGTACCGGCTCCCATTTTGGCGGTGGAACCTAATAAAAAACGAACCTGTCCGCTTCTTACCTTTGCAAACAGCTCCGCTTTTCTTTTCTCCGTATTGGCATCATGGATAAATGCGATTTCTTCCGGTGGGACACCCTTTTCTTTCAGCTTGTTGCAAATGTCCTCATAAACATTGAATGTACCATCTCCTTTCGGTGTCGATAAGTCACAGAAGATAAGCTGTGCCGACTTCTGTTCCTTTGTTTCCTCCCATATCTCAAATGCCTTGTCCACACAGGTGGTGGATTTAGAATTATCCTCATCGGGAAGCATATCGTTGATTAAACGCTGGTCTAATGCAAGTTTTCTACCGTCATTGGTGATTTTGAGCATATTGTCAACGTGTGGCTCTACCTTCCTATCACGAACAGCCTCCGCACGATCCGCAAGGGACTGTACCATTTCTTTCTGATACTCACTCGGCTTTAACACCACATTTTCATACTCTGCTTCCGGTACAGGCAGTTTTAGCATATCCGGTGTCTGAATATCTGCACTTTCCTTGAAAAGTGAAATCAGCTCGGGCAGATTGAAGAACTTGGCAAACCTTGTCTTTGCCCGGTATCCGGTTCCCTCCGGTGCAAGCTCTATGGCTGTCTGCGTTTCTCCGAAAGTAGCCGCCCAACTGTCGAAATTGCCAAGACCAAGTTTCTGGAGCGTACTGTATTGCAGATAGCGCATATTCGTATAAAGCTCCGTCATACTGTTGGAAATCGGTGTACCTGTGGCAAAGATAATGCCCTTGCCGCCTGTCAGCTCGTCCATGTACTGACACTTTGCAAACATATCCGAGGACTTCTGTGCTTCTGTCTGTGCAATGCCCGCCACGTTCCGCATCTTGGTGTATAAGAAAAGGTTCTTATAATTGTGGCTCTCATCTACGAACAGCCTGTCAACACCAAGCTGTTCAAAGGTTACTACATTGTCCTTGCGGGAAGTATCGTTCAATCGGCTCAGCCTTGCGTCTAATGATTTTTTTGTTTTTTCCATCTGCTTAATGGTGTAACGCTCTCCCTTTTCCGCCTTGACCGCTTCGATTGCCATTTCTATTTCCGTTATCTGCCGCTCAATCATGGCAGCCTGTCTTTCCATTGAAAGCGGTATCTTTTCAAACTGCGTATGCCCGATGATGACCGCATCATAATCTCCCGTTGCAATACGGGAACAGAACTTTTTACGGTTGGCAGGCTCAAAATCTTTCTTTGTAGCAGCTAAAATATTTGCACCCGGATACAGGCGCAGGAAATCACTCGCCCACTGCTCTGTTAAATGGTTCGGTACAACAAATAAGCTCTTTTGGCAAAGCCCTAACCGCTTGCTCTCCATTGCTGCAGCAATCATTTCAAAGGTCTTACCCGCACCCACACAATGGGCAAGCAGGGTATTATCGCCGTAAAGCTGGTGTGCCACCGCATTAAGCTGATGCGGTCTTAATGTAATGTCCGGTGTCATGCCCGGAAACTTTAGGTGGGAACCGTCATACTCTCTCGGTCTGGTGGAATTGAAAAGCTCATTGTACTTGGCACACAAGGTCTGTCTGCGCTCCGGATCACGAAATACCCAGTCCTTAAAGGCTTCCCTTATGGCTTCCTGTTTCTGGCTGGCAAGCATGGTCTCCTTTTTGTTAAGAACTCTCTTTTCCTTCCCATCTTCCTCTATCGTATCAAAGATACGGGTATCACGAAGGTTTAAGGAATCCTCCAGAATACGGTAGGCATTTGCCCGGCTCGTTCCGTAGGTCATATTGACAAGTGAATTGCCACGATCCGCATTTTTGCCCTTTACGTTCCACTGTCCTGTCACATCGGAATACTGCACCCCGACAAGGTTACGGTCAAAGAGGTAATCCGGTGTTTCAAAGGTTTCCCGCATGAAATCCTCGATGTACTTAGGCTCAATCCATGTGGCACCGATACGCACCTCAATCTCGCTTGCATCAAGCTCCTTGGGCTGAACGCCCTCAAGAGCTGTGACATTGATTGCAAACTCTGGACGGTTCTCTGCAAATACCCTTGCGGTTGCCAGCTTCTCCCTGACATTTCCGCTTAAATACTCGTCTGCGGTTTCCCACTTTTCTGTGACCGGGTTCTGGAAGATCACTCTGGCAAGCTCCTTTGCCACTTCTTCCTCGCTTTTTCCCGTAAGCTCCGACATATAGGCTAGGTCTACCCTTGCCCTTTCCCCTAATGACACCGCCAGTGCTTCACTTGCGGTATCCACGCTTGTAACAACCTCTGCCTTTTTAATGGTTCGCTTGGAAAACATATCAGCCTTGCCTTTGAAGTTGCCCTCATCGTCTAATTTCTCCAATGAACAAAGCAGACAATAGCTTGAATCCTGATTAAACGCTCTCTTATTGGTCTGTGAATTGATCAGACCGTATTTCTTGGAAAACGCATCATACAGCTCATTAAGCTCTGCCTGCTTGCTCTTAATCATATCTTCCGGATATTCGTTCAACTGATAGTCAATCAGCTCCTGTGTACAGTCACGAATCTGCACCATGCCTTTCATGCGCTGCTCCATCGTTTCTGATACGTCCACAGGCTTCATAATGGAATTTTCCCGGTAATACACCCTCTCGTCCACGATAGTGTAACTGTAATTCTTCACGCCTGGATCGGCGGGGATTGCTTCTCTTGCCAGCTCATCATCAAGCTCATCGAACTCTACCTCGTCAATGCTGCCCTCGATATGGGATATAGCCTTTTCAAGCTGCTTGGATAATGAAATGGTGGTATCCGGTGTACAGGTGGCTTCCATGCCAAACTGCCCGCTGACCATTTCCATTTTTCCCACAATCATCTCCGGATGTTGGGCAAAATACTGGTTCATGGCTATGCCATCTTCATTTTCACAAAGATGCACCCAATCCGGCTCGATGTCGATTACCCTGTCACGCTTCTTTAAGAAAAGAATGTCCGAAGTAACCTCCGTCCCTGCATTTTCCTTAAAGGCTGTGTTGGGAAGCCTGATCGCTCCAAGAAGCTCCGCTCTCTGCGCAAGGTACTTTCTGACTTCCGGGCTTTTCTTATCCATTGTTCCCTTTGAGGTGACAAATGCCACCACGCCGCCCGGTCTGACCTTATCTAAGGCTTTGGCGAAAAAGTAATCATGTATGAGGAAGTTATGCTTATCGTAGGCTCTGTCTGCCACCTTGTACTGACCGAATGGCACGTTTCCGATTGCCACATCAAAGAAATCATTGGGATAATCCGTCTTTTCAAAGCCAGTGATCTTCACATCGGCATTCGGGTATAGCTGCCTTGCAATTCTTCCGGTAATTCCATCAAGCTCCACACCATAAAGCCTGCTCTCCTGCATTTTTTCCGGCAACATACCGAAAAAGTTACCGATACCCATTGCCGGCTCCAAGATGTTACCTTTGGAAAAGCCCATTCGTTCCATCGCATCATAAATAGCCTTGATGATCACAGGGCTTGTATAGTGGGCATTTAAGGTACTTTCCCTTGCTGAATCGTATTCCTCGGCTGACAACAGGCTCTTTAATTCCTGATATTCACTTGCCCAATTCGTTTTGGTTTCATCAAAGGCATCAGCAAGACCACCCCAGCCCACATATTTTGCTAAAATCTCCTGTTCTTCTGGCGTGGCAATACGGTTTTCGCCCTCAATCTTTTCAAGCGTTCTGATTGCTTCCACATTCTGACGGAATTTTTCTTTTGCCGCAAAGCCTTTCCCGTCACTTTTCTCTGTTTCCGGAGCAATGTGGAAGTTGACTGCACCCGATTTGTCAATCTGTGGCTGTTCCTTTGGCGCTTCTGCTTCATTCTGCGGCTCTGGTTCGGCAATCACTTCACTCTCTTGCATTGGATTGGACAATTCTTCATTTTTCTGTTCATATTCACCCCATATTCTTTGGGAAACAGCAGAAAAATAAGGAGATTCTTCTTCCATAATGCTGAAGCGAATCTCCTCCATGTCCTCAAGGCTCTTTGCCCCGGCTATTTTATCATGGTACTTAAAATATAATGCTTCCCTGACAAGAATGCCCTCCAATCGTGCCAGTTCAGGCTCCGGCATACGTTCCCAAATATCATCCTTCTCCGTATGAATGGTAAAGCCTTCTCCGTCATCATGGTATCCAAGCGTATATTGCAGCTTATCATGTTCCCCACGAATATCACACTCAAAATCATAGACTGTTGTTCGTGTACCTCTGATATATTCCCGGTCTATCAATACAAGGTTTTGAACATCATCCGCAGTCAAAGGCGGTTCTTCTGTCTGCTCTATGGCAGGCTCGCCCTCATAATGTGCCGCATACTGTCCGGCATCCTTTAACAGACCGTCCATCTCCAGAGCTTTTTCTGTTTCGCCGCTGATTGTCTGCATCATTACATAGTCTGCCGCTTCTGCAAAAAGGAAATCATAGACCTCTTTTCCCTCCAAAGCTCGCTCATCGTCAGCAATCGTGACTGCCTGTGTTTTCTCGTTCCAGCCAACCACATCTTTCCGGTCTAATGCTCCGCAGATTTTAACCACAGCCGACATTTCAGACAGCCTTTTATTTAACTGCTCTATGTCTGTTTTTCCGGTTTCCGGTGCTTTTGGTTCTCCTTCAGCAACAGTTCCTGTTTCTCTATCTAATTCCTGATTGGTTACACCACCCTCCAACTTCGCCTGTTCTTTTTGCATGGCTTTCTCTGCCTGTTCCTGTTTATACTGTGCATAGGCTTCCTTTCCCTCCGGCGAAAGGTATTTATCTGCCTGCACAAGCTCCCGGATACGTTTCTCTACTACATTCCAGTTTAAAAGCACCTTTGCGTAAGGACTGCCATAGTTACCTTTCTCCAGACGGATACCTTTGGCATCGTGATCCTCGTGCGCTCTGTCACTTCCCGGAAGTGCGTGGGAGCTGCCGCCCGTACCATATTCATTTTTCAGAAAAGCAATGTTATCTTTCTTGTCATGCCCTTCCATGAAATACTCATAGATACGGAATTTTCCATGTTCAAAACCGCTTCCTCCTGCCAGCCTGTAATCAATCTCGTCCTGTGTGATAAAGTCCTCATTCCTTACCTCTACCGTATCAAGTGCTGGAAATTCTTTCTTTTCCACACCTAAATCCGCAAGCTGTTCTAATAAATAATCCGGTCTTTTCACATACCGCCATTTAATCTGCTTTTCTCCGCTGTCAAGCTGTGCCTTTGCCTTTTCAAGCTCATCCTTAATCAGCTCTCTGCCTTCTGTTGTGGCTAAAAGCTCACACAACTTTTCCATGCTTGCCGGGTAATTGGAAAATTTAAGCTCCAGACTCTCCGGCATTTCCGATATTCCGTCACGGAAGAAATTGTTAATGTCCGTAGCAATTCTCTCACGCTCCACCGCATCCACAAGGAATACTTCGTTGGCACTCATATAAGTACCATTCTCCACCATAACACGGATATGGCTCTCCACTTCGCTCCAACTCATCACTGCAAGGGTATTTTCCTTTGCCGATGTACCGTAACCGATACGCATACCCATTTCATCAAACCACAGTGAAACAGGATTTCCGTCAAACTCAAAACCTTTTCCGGTGGTCTTATACTCGTTCTTTAAAAATTCTGCCATTTCTTCCGGTGTCTTACCCTGCTGATACTTGGCATAGATACGTTTTCTGCTGTTATCCCTACCGCCGCCACTACGCAAGATACTGTCAATCTGCTCCTGTGGCAAAGAAAAAGCAGCGGGCATGGTATATTGAATACTTGCTTCCGCTGCTGCGATTGTGCCAACCTGTTCCTCAAAGCTCGGAAACAGGCTTAACTGCTGATAGGTTCCCTCCGGCTGTTCGATATTTAACTGTAGATTAGTTCCGTCATCACGATCTCCTCTGCCGAGTGTACGATGCTGTTCATCTTCGCTACCCAGAGCATCTGATTCTCTGCTTTCATCTGCTCCGTTATCCCCTCTCTCTCCTTCATCTGTCTGGTCAGAAGCTCCATTCTCTCCTCTGCCTGCTCCTGTATCATCAACAAGTGTTCCTTCAGCTTCCCGCTCAGAAGAAGTCCCGTATATACTCCGTTCTTGTGCTCCTGTAAGAACTTCTTCCTCATCAGTCCGTACTTTGTCAGTACCTCCTTCGGCTGTTCGTCCATTGCTACCATCGGTATCTGATAATCCCCGTTCTTCTCGTATGTCAGATTCATCATATTTGCTCCTTTCCCCGGCTTCTCCGGTCTGTGTGATAGATTGTTCGTCTTGACTTTCGCTTTCACGCTTTAACGCATTATAGTCTGCTTCAGATGCATTTGCAAGTCCTTTTTCGATATTTTTCTCATGGGTGTCGATACGTTCCCTGCCTACTCTCGTTTCTTCCCGATTTTGGGCAATCTGCCTGTCATACGCTCCGATTGCTTTTCCAATTTCCATAAGGATTGGCTTGGATAAATCAGACACATTGCTGCCAAGCTGTGACAGTGTTTCCACTGTGTTAAACTCATGGATATAAGGAAAGTTTATTTCTTCGGCAAGCTCGCTCTCCTCCATGCCGCAACGCTTTAAAACAGTATAGGCAATGCTGTCGGCAAGGGTTTCCCGTATCCTTATTTCCACGTTCAGCTCGTCCAGTTCCTCTAAAAAGCTCCCTTCCTTTAAGTATTCCATATCTGAAGCAAGCTCTTTATAACAGTCCTCTGCAATCCGTCCGGCAATCTCCCGGATACGTCCCACAAACCCGGCTTCCCTGTCGGTATCCCCATAAGTCTTTTCCAGACGGGAAATCACCGATTCCATGTGTTCCTCACGCATTTCCCAAAGGTTAGGGAATTGTCCGATTCTTCTTGCCTTATGCACATCTGAAATATCAAAGACATACTTCAAACCGGAAAAACTATCCTCATCTATCAGTGCAATGCCCTTTGCACCTTTGTTTACCCAGCAGTGCATCTTTTCATTCCATATCTCTATGGAAGCACAGGCGGTTGCCTCCGGTCTTTGGGCATAGATTAAAAGCTGTTCCTTAAATGGATATTTATACAATCTGGAAGCAGTATTTAGGTATCTCCTCCAGTTTTCTTCATTCCGCACGACTTCTTTTGCTGTTTCCTCTGCCAGTGCGGAAATCAATTTATATTTTCTCATGGTAAACCTCCGTAAAAAAGGCTGTAAGGCACTTTAAGCACCCTACAGCCTGTGATCAGTTACTTATCGGCATCAGGCATAAAAACCATGCTCCTCAATACCTTTTTCCAGAATACAGTTAATCAGTTCCTCAAGTTCCACTCCGTTAATCTCGCTGACAACAATCAGCTTGGCAAGGGTATCCTTCGGAACGGATACCGCATAGCGCTCCTCATCCGCACGAAGCTCATGGACACAGATGCCAAGTCCCTCTGCAATCTTGCACATAACGCCAAGCTCCGGTTCCTTAACTCCTGCCATAATGTCAAGGATTATTCTCTCCGGCACACCGGAAATTTTGGAAAGCTCCGCAATCCCGATTTCTTCCTCTTTCATCACGTTTAATAGCTTATCTCCTGTTGTATACATATCCCACTCCTCCTATATTACGGCTTCCTTTTTCTTTTCCGGTGCAGAATGCTCTTTCCCGGCATTCATTTTAATAACAGCATCCTTCTTCTCCGCAAGCTTCTCCTTTACTGAAACACGCTCATGACGGTTATCTCCTTTTTCCTCTTTCTGCTTAGCACGTTCCTCTGCCCGGTCACTGCGGAACAGTTCATGTTCTTTGGCATCATACTCATATACATGATCCGAAAGACGTTCTCCAGGCGCCACCTGTGTCTGATTTACTTCCTGTACCATCTGCTCAAGTTCTTTAAACTCCATTCCCGCATCTTTCGGTATAATCAGCGTTTCATGGATTGAAGAAGGCAGCATGTAAAAATCTCCTACCTTCTCAGCGATCTCCTGTCTGATATCATCGTTTAAAATTGCAGCCGCCCCATTTACTTTTGTATCATTTGTCAGCACATACATGGTATCGGGAATATCCGACATCATCTGCATTGCCATTTCTTTTGCTTCATCCATACCCACATTTTGTTCTCTTGCAATATCAACTGCAATCATCTCCGCAACCGTCTCATTCATTCCTTTGAAACTATGTGGCTGCAAAGTATCCATATTCTGCAACGCCTGGTCATGCAGTTCTTCAAGTGTGATTCCATATCCATCCATCAGATTATCTGTAATGGTAATGGTCGCAGTTCCTTCTCCTGTTTTATCCATTAAAATCTGATACACAACTGCTAAATCTTCCAACTTGGAGTACGGTTTATCCTGAAGGAACTGCTGATTTGCTTCCTCGTTGATCAGCTTACATACAATTTTTTCCTTAATCTTGTCAAAATCGGTAACTGCCGATACATCTATATCATGATCTATATAATGTGACTGATACACACTTGCAATCTGAGCTAACACATCATCCAATTCAGCACCATCCTGTATCTGCTCAAAATATGGATTCAGATAAATGGTAGGTGCAATATTGCTTTCCTCTGTTCTTACCATCAGACCGTCCAGAACACAGTCATTATTCTTTACAATCTGATTGACCTCAACTGCAGCATCTGCAAACTTTTCAGGAAGGAAATCCTGTATCTGTTCTTTTACCTGTTCTACAAAATCTCTATATTCCATTACTTTCTCTCTCCCTTCTTGGTGTCATTCTGTGATTTCTCTGTCAGCTTTGATACTGTGGCACCATACATCTGGTACCTCTTCATCATGTTTCTCTGGCTTGTTACATTGATTTCTTTTTCTAACTGCTTCATTCTGACTTTCCTCCCTATTCTGCTTTTCTTCCAAATGAAAACGTATCTTCTTTTTCCTTTTTCGGGGCAAATCTGCCTTTGACTTCCAAAAGCCTTTTTTCCATAATGGAAAACATGGCTTCCACCTGCTCCTGTGTATACTCATAATTGGTGCGGTTGGAAAGGTTCTCAAGCCTGCCGATTGCATCAATGACCTTGTTCACACGATACTCCCCAAGACGGACAAACTTGTCCGCCTTGCTCTCATTGTCCTGTATTTTCTTTGTTTCTTCTGCTCCCATTTGTTACATCCTCCTTTTATTTTTTCTTTCCTGTGAATTTCTTATTGGGAAACTCCATGACAAACTTAAACTGCACTCCGGACTTTTCTTCTCCGTCCTTTGTGTAGTGGTATTCTTCCGTACCGCTCGGAATGATATAGGCATCGTATTTCTTGCCCGCCTTGCTTGTAAGCCCCTTTAGCAACGTCTTTTTCCCGTCAAGCAGGCTTTCCACCTGTTCATCTGACAGGGAAACGCCCATGATCCGGCTTACATTCATGCCGCACTTATTCTTGCAGAAAGCTCCGTATTTTCCCTTTACCACCTCTCCGCCGCAGTTCGGACATTTACCAAGTACCTTCTGCTCCTGTGCGAACATCTTTTTCTGCTCGTCACTGACTTCGTGGTAGGTGTGGATTAAGTCAGATACCATTGTTTCA
>OHYR01000230.1_pt1 | contig 14133 bp, 11 predicted proteins | sample 1580241 | NCBI WGS metagenome assembly OHYR01 (sample SAMEA3882533, study PRJEB24775) | human gut metagenome | biome: human-associated habitat; feature: intestine environment; material: feces | place: Netherlands | collected 2009/2010
GGGAAAGAAAATGGGGGGTGTGGTTTCGCCGCCCGCAGGCGGCATATCCCCGCGCCCTTGGGGCGCGAAACCCACCCTCTTTGGGCCTGCAAAGGAGAAAAAGTCATGTATGAATACTTTCATGTAAAAGTCGCCGCCAATGCGTCACCCATGCTTGCCAGATATTCGATCGATCCCGAATACCAGAACATCATTGACCGCGCGGCGGCGGAGGGCTGGCGGTATGTCGGTTTTCTGCCCGTGCAGCAGACGTTGTATGGCGCGATCCTTGAATATGACCTCATCTTTGAGCAGGAGAAGAAATGAATCTGATTTTTGACACCCACGCCCATTATGACGATGAGGCGTTCGACGCTGACCGCGAGGCATTGCTCGCGTCCATGCCCGAAAACGGCGTGGGGCTGATCGTCGATCCGGGCTGCGACTTGGATACCTCGCGCCGCGCGGTGGAGATCGCGGAACAATATCCCCACGTCTACGCCGCCGTCGGCTGGCATCCGGAAAACTGCGCGCCCTACACGCGCGAGAGCCTCGACACACTGCGCGCATGGGCAAAGGACCCGAAGGTCGTCGCCATCGGTGAGATCGGGCTCGACTACTACTGGGAGCAAAACCCGCCGCGGGAATTCCAGCAGGAGGTTTTCCGCGACCAGCTCGCGCTGGCGCAGGAATTAGGTCTCCCCGTCATCGTGCACGACCGCGACGCGCATGCTGACTGCCTCGCCATCGTGAAGGAGTTTCCGCAGGTGCGCGGCGTGTTCCATTGCTTTTCCGGCAGCGTCGAGATCGCGCAGGAGCTTATAAAGCGCGGCTGGTACCTGGGTTTTGACGGCCCGCTGACCTACAAGAACGCGAAGAAGACCGTCGAGGTCGCAAGGATCGTCCCGCTTGACAGGGTGCTTCTCGAAACGGACAGCCCTTACATGGCCCCCGTTCCCGTGCGCGGCACGCGCAACGACTCGCGCAATGTGTCCCATATCGCGGCAAAATTCGCAGAAATTCGCGGCATGAGCACAGATGAAATCATCGCCCTGGCGAACGAAAACGGCCGCCGCTTTTTCGGCATTCAATCAGCGAAAGAGGAACGAAGCTGACCGCTTCCGTTCCTCTTTTTTTCATTTCAAAACTGAACGGCGCGGCAAATTTGCTGGCAATACTACCCGATTTTGTCCGCATGTTTATTCTTCCGCTTTAGTCAAGTGTGACTAAGTTGCGAATTTTCCCGCATTTTCTGTTGACGTGTGCTTTTCACGGTGCTATGATACCCACAACCTCAGTATGATTTTCGGAAAGGATTTCGACGAAATGTTCTCTTACACTTCTCGAATGTTAATGTGCATGAACATGGACATGGCGATGCCGATGCCCACGATTGCTCATGCTCATTTGCCTGCCCGATACGCACAGGAACGAAATTGCCGCCGCTGATTGAAAGCGCGCAGAAGGGTCTTGCCACCCGAACATCGTTTGACCTGAAGCGGGGAGCTCATGAGCTCCCCGCTTTTTTTGTTTGCTTTTGGGATAAAGGAGGAATTCACTTGATCGAACTCAAGAACATTTCCAAGGACTTCGGCTCGGGCGAAAAGGCCGTGCACGCCGTGCGCGACGTGTCGCTCTCCATCGGCTCGGGCGAGATCTTCGGGATCATCGGCTTCTCGGGCGCGGGCAAGTCCACGCTCGTGCGATGCATCAACCTTTTGGAGCGGCCAAGCTCCGGCAGCGTCTTTGTCGCGGGACAGGACTTGACGGCGCTCTCTGCCAAGGACCTGCGCGCGGCGCGCAAGAAGATCGGCATGATCTTCCAGCACTTCAACCTGATGCCGTCGCGCACGGTGGCCGGAAACGTCGCCTACCCGCTCAAGGGCAGCGGCCTGAGCAAGGAGGATATCCAGAAGAAGGTCGCAACGCTCTTGGAACTTGTCGGCATCGGCGACAAGGCGGACGCCTACCCCAGCCAGCTCTCCGGCGGACAGAAGCAGCGCGTCGCCATCGCCCGCGCCCTTGCCAACGACCCACAGGTGCTTCTGTGCGACGAGGCGACCTCCGCGCTCGACCCGCAGACAACGAAGGCGATCCTGCACCTTCTCAAGCACCTCAACGAAACGCTCGGCATCACGATCGTGCTCATCACGCACGAGATGGCTGTCGTCAAGGAGATCTGTGACCGCGTCGCCGTCATGGAATACGGCCGCGTCGTCGAGCAGGGCGAGGTCTTCACGGTCTTCGCTGAGCCCAAGCAGGACATCACGAAGAGCTTCATCCACACGACCTCGAACCTCCAGAAGGTCGAAGCGCTCATCGCCGAGGATTCCCCCGTCACGCGTCTCCAGCCCGGCGAGCTCATCGTCCGCCTGTCCTATGTTCAGCGCAACGTCAACGAGCCGATCATCTCCGCCGTGTCGCAGATGTTCAACGTCTCGCTCAACATCATTTTCGCCGATATCACCATCGTGCAGGATTCCCCCATCGGCGGAACGGTCGCCATCATCAGCGGCGAGAGAAAGCAGATCACGAAGGCGATCGAATACCTGATCGAAAAAAATGTCGGAGTGGAGGTCATCAAAGATGCAAGAGCTGATCGTTAACATTGCCCCGAACCTTGCAAGCAAGCTGCCGGACTTTTATAAGGCCCTCGGCGACACGATGCTCATGGTGCTCTGGTCGGGCCTCATCTCGTTCGTATTCGGGCTTCTGCTCGGCGTGGTGCTTACGGTGACAAAGCCGAACGGCATTTTGGAGAACAAGGTCGTCTACCAAATTCTCGACAAGCTCGTGAGCCTGTTCCGCTCCATCCCGTTTATCATCCTACTGACGTGGGTCATGCCCATCACGCGCGCGCTGGTCGGCACGGTGCTCTATGTGCGCGGTGCGATCGTGCCGCTGGTGTTCGGCTCAGTGCCGTTTTTCACCCGTCAGGTCGAAAGTGCGCTCGCCGAGCTCGACGGCGGCCTTATCGAGGCGGCGCTCTCGATGGGCTCGAGCCCGCTTGAGATCATCTTCCGCGTGTATCTCAAGGAGAGCATCGCGGCCATCGCGCGCGGCACGACCATCACGATCGTGAGTCTCTTAAACCTCACGGCCATGGCCGGCGTCGCCGGCGCGGGCGGCCTCGGCGACTTCGCCATCCGCTACGGCCACGACCGCAACATGGCCGACATCACGAACGTCACCGTGCTCGTCCTTGTGCTCATCGTCTGCGTCATCGAATTTGTCGGCGGACGCATCGTCAAAAAGAACACGCATTAACGTGATCCCCATACAGCCCCTACCCACCCCATTACAAAAAATTATTTTAACGGAGGATATTTCCATGAAGCTCAAAAAGTTCTTTGCCCTCGCCCTTGCAGCCGCCACGCTCGCCCTCGCGCTGACCGCCTGCGGCTCCAAGGCAGACGACTCCGCCGACAACAGCGATGCCAACACCGACAATCAGACCGGCGAGACCGTGACCGTCAAGCTCGGCGTGGTCGGCGGCATCTATGACGACCTGTGGGCGAGCGCGAAGGCCGCGCTCGCCGACGAGGGCATCGACCTCGAGATCGTGCAGTTCTCGGACTACGTGACCCCGAACAACGCGCTCGCCAACGGCGACATCGACCTCAACGCCTTCCAGCACCGCATTTATCTCCAGAACGAGATCGACAACTACGGCTATGCGATCCAGAACATCGGCAACACCTTCATCATCCCGCTGAACCTCTACTCCCAGAAGGTCAGTTCCGTTGACGAGCTCAAAGACGGTGACGTCGTCGCCATTCCCGACGATCTGACCAACGGCGGCCGCGCGCTCAAGGTGCTCGAAGCCGCGGGCCTCATCGAGCTCGACCCCAACGCCGCCTTCAACCCCACCGTTGACGATATCACGAGCTACAAGGTCAACATCACCATCGAAGAACTCAAGGCCAACACCATCCCCTCCGTCCTGCCCGACGTGGCCGCCGCGGTCGTGAACGGCAACTACGCGCTCGACTTTGGCCTCAAGACCGACGAGGCCATCTACAAGGACAGCGTCCTCGACGTGGAGGATTACTGGAATCTGATCGCCGCGCGCACCGCTGACGTCGAAGACCCCGACACCGCCGCCATCTATGAGAAGGTCGTCGAAGCCTTCCAGTCCAGCGCGACGGAGGACGTGTTCAACAACACCTTCGGCGGTTACTTCATCGCAGTGGGCTGGGATCAGGACTTGATCAATCAGTAAACACCATCTGACCGCCGCCGCGCTCCCGCAACGCAGGGAGCGCGGGCGGCGGTACGCCTTTTCGGGAGGAATTTATTATGGCACTTGATCTTTCCGCGCTGCGGCGCATCATTGCAGACGAAAACCGCCTGCTCACCGGCGCGGACATTCCCGCAGAATACCAGAGCGACGTGCTCGGCCGCGTCCACGGCAGCGCCGAGGCGCTCGCCTTTCCCTTATCCACCGAGGAGGTGAGCGCGCTCCTGCGCTACGCGCACGAGCACCGCGTTCCCGTCACGCCGCGCGGCGCGGGGACGAATCTTGTCGGCTCTACCGTGCCGCTCGAGGGCGGCATCATCCTCGACCTTTCCCGCATGGACCGCGTACTCGAGCTCGACGAGGACACGATGACCGTCACGGTCGAGCCCGGTATGCTCTTGCAGGACTTGCAGGCTTATGTCGAAGCGCGCGGGCTGTTCTACCCGCCCGATCCCGGCGAAAAGGCCTCGAGCATCGGCGGCAACATCAGCACGAACGCCGGCGGCATGCGCACGGTGAAGTACGGCGTCACGCGCGACTACGTGCGCGGACTCGAGGTCGTGCTCGCTGACGGCACGGTGATGCAAGTCGGCGGCAAGCAGGTCAAGGACGCGAGCGGACTCTCGCTCAAGCACCTTCTCATCGGCTCGGAGGGTACGCTCGCCGTCATCACAAAGTGCCTGCTGCGCCTTGTTCCCAAGCCCGAGGCCTCGCTCAGCGTGCTTGTGCCGTATGCCGACCTGAAAACCGGCATCCAGAGCGTTTTGACCATCCTGCGCGCGAACGCGAACCCCACGGCGGTCGAATTCATGGAGCGCAAAGTCGTCGCGCTTGGCGAACGCTTCTGCGGCGTCTCTTATCCCCGCCCCGACGCCGGCTCTTATATTCTCTTGACCTTTGACGGCAGAAGCGAAGAGGTCACGGCCAATGCCGCGCGCGTGCGCTCTCTGGCGCTGCAAAACGGCGCGCTCGACTTTATCGAGCTCTCCGACGCGCGGCAGTGCGCTGACATCTGGCGCGTGCGCGGCGCGCTTGTCAAGGCCGTGGAGGCCGTTTCCGAGCAGGAGCCGGTCGATATCGTCGTGCCCATCAGCCGCACGGCGGACTTCATCCGCTTCATCAACGACTTGGAAGCCCGGAGCGGCATGCAGATGGTCAGCTTCGGCCACGCGGGCGACGGCAATGTGCACCTGTGCGTCGTGCGCGGCGAGCGGGATGAAGAAACGTGGCAGCGCGAGCTGCACGAAAACATGGACAGGGCCTATGCCGAAGCCTATCGCCTCGGCGGCGTTGCCTCCGGCGAGCACGGCATCGGGCTATCGAAGCGTCCCTACTTCCTGCGCCAGACGGCGAAGGAAAATTTACAGGCCATGAACGCCATCAAAACGGCGCTCGACCCGCAGCATATCTTGAACAACAGAAAATCTTATCTCACAGGAGGAAACAATAATGCAGGCACTTTCTGACCGCACTGCGAGCTTTACCGATTCCGTCATCCGCCGCATGACCCGTATCTCCAACCAGTACGGCGCGGTGAATCTTTCCCAGGGCTTCCCCGACTTCGACCCGCCCAAGCCCATCCTCGACCGCCTCTCTCAGGTCGCCTACGAGGACTATCATCAATACTCCATCACCTGGGGCGCGCAGGACTTCCGCGAGGCGCTGGCGAAGAAGCAGTCCCACTTCATGGGCCGCGACATCGACCCCAACGGCGAGATCGTCGTCACCTGCGGCAGCACCGAGGCCATGATGGCCGCAATGATGACCGTCGCCAATCCCGGCGACAAGGTCGTCATCTTCTCCCCGTTCTACGAAAATTACAGTGCCGACACGATCCTCTCCGGCGCGGTGCCCATCTATGTGCCGCTCACGCCGCCGTCGTTCACGTTTGACCCCGAAGTGCTCGAGGACGCGTTCCGCCAGCACCCCAAGGCGCTCGTGCTGTGCAACCCCTCGAACCCCTGCGGCAAGGTCTTCACGCGCGAGGAGCTTGAGATCATCGCGGGTCTTGCCAAGAAATATGACGTCTACGTCATCACCGACGAGGTCTACGAGCACATCATTTACGCCCCGCACCAGCACACCTATTTTGCGACGCTGCCCGACATGTGGGAGCGCACGCTGTCCTGCTCGTCGCTTTCCAAGACCTATTCCATCACCGGCTGGCGCCTTGGCTACATCATCGCCCCGCCGGAGATCATCGACCGCGCGAAGAAGGTCCACGACTTCCTCACCGTCGGCGCGGCGGCGCCCCTACAGGAGGCCATCATCCCCGGTCTCAACTTCGGTCAGGACTACTACGACGCGCTGCAGGCCGAGTACACGCACAAAAAGGACCTGTTCTTAAAGGGCCTTGACGACCTCAAGATCGTCCACAATGACCCCGAGGGCGCTTACTACGTGATGCTCGACATCTCGGAGTTCGGCTACGAGAGCGATCTTCAATTCTGCGAGGACCTTGCAAGCAAGGTCGGCGTGGGCGCAGTGCCGGGCTCGAGCTTCTTCCGCGAGCCGGTCAACCACCTCATCCGCCTGCACTTCGCCAAGAAGGACGAAACGCTCACCGACGCGCTGAACCGTCTCGAATCCCTGCGCGAAAAGATCCCTGCCAAGGGATAAGAAAGGAAATTCGCCATGAACGCCCTGAGAGAAGAGTTCCAGCAGCTTCGCGACGAGCTCATCGCACTGCGGCGGGAATTTCACCGCGCCCCAGAGCTCGGCCTGCACGAATACCACACTGCCGCGCGCATCGAGCGCGAGCTTGACAGGTGCGGCATCCCGCACGAGCGCGTCGGCGAGACCGCCGTTGTCGGCCATTTGACCGGCAACGGCAATGGAAGCGGCCTTGTCGTGCTGCGCGCGGATATCGACGCCTTACCCATTCAGGAGACGAACGACGTGCCCTACCGCTCGCAAACGCCGGGCATGATGCACGCCTGCGGCCACGACGCGCACACGACGTGTCTTCTCGGCGCGGCAAAGGTTTTGAGCGCACACCGCGCGGACTTTGGCGGTGAGGTGCGCTTCCTCTTCCAGCCCGCCGAGGAGATCGGTCAGGGCGCAAGGCCGCTCATCGCCGCGGGCATGCTGGATGGCGCACAGCGCGTCTTCGGGCTGCACACGGCGTCCGACCTTCCCGCGGGGACCGTCGGCGTCAAGCCGGGGGCCAACAACGCGGGCGTCGACCACTTTATCATCCGCATCCACGGCAAAAGCGCGCACGTCTCCACGCCGCAGCTCGGCGTGGACGCGCTCTATATCGCAAGCGAGCTCGTCGTCGCGCTCCAGTCCATCGTCACGCGCATGACCTCGCCCACGCCGGTGCTCATCGGCGTGGGCAAGCTGAACGCCGGCACGGCCTACAACGCCGTGGCCGAGACCGCCGTGCTCGAGGGCACGACGCGCATGTTCTCGCCCGAGAGCCGCGCGCACCTTTGCGAAACGATCAACGCCGCGGCCGCACACATCTCCGCCCTTTACGGCGGCACGGCAGAGGTCGAATGGGACGACTTCGCCACGCCGCTCACGAACGACGCCGGTGTGTGCGTGGAGGTCGAGCGCGTCGCCGACGCGCTCGGCATCCCCACGACGGCAAACCGCGCGCTGTCGCTCAGCGGGGACGATTTCGCCGAGTATCTGCTGCAAACGAAGGGCGCTTACGCCTACCTCGGCACGGCAAACCCCAAAAAGCCGCACACCTGCATCTCCAACCACCGCGGCGATTTCGACATCGACGAGGAAACGCTCCCCTTCGGCGCGGCGCTCTACGCGGCATACGCGCTGTCCGTCCTTGATCCGCAGCTTGCCAAATAATTGTTTTTTTCGATGAGATTGCCTTAGTCATGTGCAAATTTCGATTTTACTTTTTGCGTTATTCTATCTAAAATATAGTCCTCGCCACTGTCAGCGCAGCGGCGGGGATTTCTTTAGCAAATTTGGAAAAGAGGTTAATTATGAAAAAGCTGTTTTCTCTGTTGCTTTGCGTCGTGATGGTGCTCTCTCTGGTCGCCTGCGGCTCGAAGACTGACGACACGCAGACGCCCGACGAGCCTCAGGACACCGCTCCCGAGCTCTCCGGCACGATGAAGGTCGTCGCCACCGGCGACGTCTACGGTCCCCTGTTCGACGCGTTCACCGCCGACACCGGCGTGGAGGTCGAATGCCTGTCCATGTCCTCCGGCGAGGTGCTCTCCAAGCTCCGCGCCGAGGGCGGCACCCCGTCCGCTGACCTGTGGTTCGGCGGCGGCATCGACGCGTTCATGAGTGCCAAGGACGACGGCCTGCTTGAGCCCGTCACCTTTGACGCGGCCGCCGAGCTCGGCGACGAGTACAAGGATACCGAGGGTTACTGGTATTCCAAGGGCATCACCATTGTCGGCTTCCTGCTCAACAACTCTCTCATGGAGGAGCTGGGTCTGACCGCTCCCGAGAGCTGGGATGACCTGACCGACAGCCAGTATGAGGGCGAGATCGTCATGTCCAACCCTGCCGTCTCCGGCACCAACTACGCCGTGGTCAACGCGCTGCTGCAGGCCAAGGGCGATCAGGGCTGGGACTACTTCGATGCCCTGAACAACAACATTGCCTACTACGGCAAGCGCGGATCCGACCCGAAGAACAAGGTCTCTTCCGGTGAGTTCGCTGTCGGCATCTCCTACATCGACGCCAGCATCGAGCAGGCCGCCGAGGAGAACGACCTGACCATCGTTTACCCCTCTGACGGGATGCCCTGGGTCCCCGAGGGTGTGGCCGTGTTCAAGAACGCTGAAAACGTCGACGCCGCCAAGTACTTCGTCGAGTGGCTCTTCAGCAGCGACGATCATCTCCGTCAGCTCGCCGAGATCGAGCAGAAGAACGGCATCAAGGTCATCAAGCCCTCCATCGAAGGCATTGAGCTGTCCTATGATCCTACGCTCCTCATGACGGAGGACCTGTCCCTGTTCGGTTCCCAGCGCACCGAGATCCTCGACCGCTTTGAGCCCCTGATGGGCGACAAGGCTGCCGCGGAATAAATGAAATCCGCCGGTACGATCCAAAAAAATACAGAAAAAAGGGCATCTCACGATGTCCTTTTTTCCCTATGTGAAAACGCGGCCGACAGGCTGATCTTACTTGTCCTGCTCGGGAGCGTGCTGCTGTTCATTCTCTGGCCCATCGCGTGCATCGCGCTGCGGAGCCTGCGCGGCGCGGACGGCGGCGTGAGCTTTGCAATGTTCGGCACTGTTCTGCGCCAATACGGCGAGAGTCTGCGCAACAGCGTATTTGTCGGCGTTTTTACGGCAGTGCTGTCCACTATCCTCTCGCTCTCAGCGGCGCTCGTATGCGCCACGGCGCGCGGGTGGAAGAAGACGCTCTGCATGATCATCATGCTCGTCGCCATGGTGTCGCCGCCGTTCGTCTCGTCGCTTGCCTATATCCAGCTCTACGGGCGGCGCGGGTGGATCACCTACCGCCTGCTGCACCTGAGCCTGAACCCCTACAATCGCTGGGGCGTCATCCTGATGCAGTCGATCTCGTTCGTGCCGCTCAACGCAATGTTTCTCTCCGGCATCCTCGAAAAGCTGGACGAGGGCAGCCTTCGCTCGGCACGCGACCTCGGCGCATCGGGCGGCGCCATTCTGCGCGATATTGTCCTGCCGCTCATTCGGCCCGCGACGCTCGTGTGCCTGCTGCTCTCGTTCGTCCGCTCGCTCGCGGACTTCGGCACGCCCATCATCATCGGCGGGCGCTTCAGCACGCTGGCCGCGGACATCTATTTGCAAGTCGTTGGATACTCGGACCTTGAAAAGTCCTCGGCGATGAACATGTTCCTGCTCATCCCGTCCATTGTGTTCTTTTTTGTCTACCGCGCGCTGATGCGCCGCTCGGACAGGCTGACCGACGCCAGCCGCGCTTCGCAGGGCGGGCTCGGGCTCACGCTGCCGCACTGCGGCGCAATGGGCTGGGGCATGATCGCGCTGAGCACCGTTTTCTTCGTGATGATCGTGCTGCAATACGGCTGTGTGTTCCTCTCGGGCTTTTTGAAGAGCACGAAAGGTGTCTGCTCCTTCACGCTGCAATACTGGGACCAGCTCTGGCGCATCGGCTCGTCGACGATGCTGCGAAGCGTTGAATACGCGCTCATCGTCTCCATCGCCGGCACGGTTTTTGCGATGCTCTTCGCCTATTACATGGACCGCCGGCGCATCCTTGGCCGCAGCCTTTTCGACTGCCTGGCGACGCTGCCCTATATGCTGCCGGGCACGTGCTTCGGCATCGGCTACATTCTCGCGTTCAACCACGCGCCGCTCAAGCTGACGGGCACGGCCCTTATCGTGCTGGCCAACATACTCTTCAAGCAGCTGCCGACCTCCACGAAGATCTGCACCGCGTCGCTCGCGCTCCTACCCGAAGTGCAGGAGCGCTCGGCGCGCGACCTTGGCGCGGGACGGCTCGCCGTGCTGCGCGATGTGGTCTTTCCCGCACTGCGGCCCGCGTTTTTGAGCTGCTTTGTCTATAACTTCACGAGCAGCATGACGACGGCGGGCTCCATCATCTTTCTCATCGACGCCAAGCGCCAGCTGGCCGTTTTCAAGCTCTTTGACGCGGTGTATCAAGGCGATTACGCCCTCGCCTCGCTGATCGCGAGCGTCATCACCGTCATCGTCCTTCTTGTCGAAGGCCTCGCCTTCCTCATCACCCGGAAAGGAGAAAATCGCCGTGTATCTCGAACTTGACCGCTTGAGCAAGCAGTTTGACGGCAAATACGCCGTGCATGACCTCTCCCTCGGCCTGGAAGAGGGCGGACTTTTGTGCATCCTCGGCTCGTCGGGCTGCGGCAAGACGACCACGCTCAACATGATCGGCGGCTTTCTCAAGCCCGACGGCGGCAGAGTGCTTCTCGACAGACAGGATATTACCGCGCTCCCGCCCGAGCGGCGGCCGGTTTCGACCGTCTTCCAGTCCTACGGTCTGTTCCCGCACATGAGCGTGCTGCAAAACGTGACCTACGGGCTCAAATTCCGCGGCTATTCCCGCGCGGAGGCAAAGGAAAAGGGCCGCTGGTACCTGAGTCTCGTCGGCCTTGCCGAGCGCGAGAACGCGCGCATCGGCGAGCTCTCGGGCGGCCAGCAGCAGCGCGTGGCGCTTGCCCGCGCGCTCATCGTCGAGCCAAAGCTCTGCCTGCTTGACGAGCCGCTCTCGAACCTCGACGCGGCGCTGCGCGTGCGGATGCGCGGGGAGCTCAAGCGCTTGCAGCGCGAGCTCGGCACCACGATGGTCTTCGTCACACACGATCAGGAGGAGGCGCTCATTCTGGCTGACTCCATCGCCGTGATGAGCGAGGGCGAGCTCTTGCAGCTCGGCTCGGCAGAGGAGGTCTTCCGCCATCCTGCAAACGACTATATCGCGTCATTTCTGGGGCTCAACGACATTGTGTGGAAGGACGACGGCAGCGTGCTGAAGGTCATCCGCCACGGAGAAAAGGGGTAACATCGCCATGCTTGTTGATATGCACCTGCACGAATGCACCTACTCGACCGACAGCTTTCTCCACCTGGAGGAGATCGTCTCTATCGCCAGGCAAAAGGGGCTGGACGCGATCTGCATCACGGACCACGACAGCATGGGCCTGCGCGAGCGCGCGGAGGCCTATTCCCGTGAGATCGGCTATCCCATCTTCGTCGGCATGGAATTTTTCTCGCTCTGGGGCGATATCACCGCCTGGGGCATCGACGGCATCCCCGACCAGCGCGTCAGCGCACAGGACTTTATCGACCTGGTGCGCGAAAAGGACGGTTTCTGCGTCTCCTGCCACCCCTTTCGCAGCAACAATCGCGGGCTGCGCGAGCACCTGCGCGATGTGCACGGTCTTGACGGCGTGGAGGTCCTCAACGGCAGCACGCCGCTTGAGGAGAACCGGACGGCACTGCGCTTCTGCCGCGAGCTGGGGCTCAAGGCCATCGGCGCGAGCGACGCGCACGTGCCGGAGCAGGTGGGAAAATACGTGACATGGCTGCCCGAAACGGTCACAACGCTGCCCGATTTTGTCACCGCGCTGCACACGCTGGAAACGCGTCCCGCCATCTGGACAGGCAGCGGATATGATGTCGTCACCGAGTTTTGAGATGAATTTTCAGCGGGCTGGGGTATCATGCTCCGGCCCCTTCTTTACATTCCGCCGTGTCATATCCAATATTCATGCAGGAAAGCTGTGGTAATATTTCACAAGAACCCATTCTTCCGTGTAAAAAGATTCTCAAAATTTGGAGAAGTGGAAAATTAGGGATTGACATTTTCCCAGCATGGGAGTATGGTAACGCCAACAATTTCAAACGCCCGATCGCGAGGTCGGGAAGATAGAGGCGCGGCTGACAAAAGTAGCGCGTTCGCACCGGCACAGGAAGCCGGAGCGCGCGAAAGGGGATGCCGCCGAAGTGGAAACGGTTCCTGTGCCGTTTGCCGCTGGTTCGTCGGAGAACATCCGCCGGACTGTCACGTATGTGGAGCGCTATCGAGGTCGGCAAGCTGTTCGTCCCCCCAAAAGGTGATGACCGGTTCGCCGGATTGCAGCACAGTTGCAGCCGTAAATGCTTCACAAAGCATTTACGGCTTTGTTTTTTGTCTGCATCGGGAGTGCGCTGAAGGCGTAGAAAGCAGGACTCCCCTGTTTTTGAAAAAATCAAACTCATCACGAGAAAGGAAACCACCATCATGAAGCTCAGAACCTTTACCGCCCTCCTGCTGGCGGCCATCATGCTCTTCGCGCTCACCGCCTGCGGCAGTCAGGCCGCCGACGATTCCAGCAGCGATCAGCAGCAGGAACAGCAGGACACCACCACAAACGAAAGCAACGAATTCCGCGTCGGCATGGAGTGCGCTTACGCCCCCAACAACTGGCAGGAAAGCGAAGCGACGGACTTGAACGTCCCCGTTGAAAACGTCGCCGGCACGTATGCCGAGGGTTACGACGTGCAGATCGCCAAGGCCATCGCAGAGGGCCTCGGCAAGGAGCTCGTCATCGTCAAGCTCAGCTGGGACGGCCTGATCGACGCGCTCAATCAGGGCCAGATCGACGCCATCATCGCCGGTATGATGGACACCGCCGAGCGCCGCGAATCCATCAACTTCTCCGAGCCCTACCGTGAGACCACCTACGGCCTGATGGTGCTCGCCGATTCCTCGTACTTAAATGCCACCTCCATTCAGGACTTCTCCGGCGCGGCCGTCCTCGGCCAGCAGGGCACGGCGCTTGACGATGTCATCGAGCAGATCGAAGGTGTCGACCACTTAAGCCCCGTCGGCAGCGTGCCCGACATGATCTCCCGCCTGCAGCAGGGCACCTGCGACGCCATCGTCATCAACGAGGAGAGCGCCCCCGGCTACCTCGCCTCGAATCCCGATTTCCGTCTCATCACCTTCAGCGAGGGCAACGGCTTCACGCTGCCCGCCAAGGGCTCCTGCGTGGGCCTGCGCAAGTCCGACACCGAGCTGCTCGCGCAGATCAATGAGATCCTTGCCACCATCGACAGCGACGCGCGCACCGAGATGTGGAACACCGCCGTCGCCAACCAGCCGAAGTAACCGGCGGCTCCACGCCGCATAAGGAGGAAGCACCATGAGAGGAACCCCCGCGTCCCGCGGTCAGAGCTTCATCGCACGGGACCACCGTTATGTCTATCTGGGCGGCAGCGTCATCGCCCTCGTCGGCCTGAGCCTGTGGTATTCCGCGCCCAGTCCGTACAGCTTTCTGCCCGCCGGCTCCGTGCCCGGTACGGCGCTCGCCGCGGTCTGCTATTTCTTTTTGGCCGTCAGCACGCTGGCGCTGCTCGTCAAGTGGACGCATTGGAACAGCTACGGCGAGACCATTCTCAAGCACCCCTTCATCGTGCGGCTGAGCCGCTATCTCTCCTATCTGGACGCCGCGGCTGCCGCGC
>OHYR01000241.1_pt1 | contig 13868 bp, 9 predicted proteins | sample 1580241 | NCBI WGS metagenome assembly OHYR01 (sample SAMEA3882533, study PRJEB24775) | human gut metagenome | biome: human-associated habitat; feature: intestine environment; material: feces | place: Netherlands | collected 2009/2010
CATTATAAAGGTTTATACCTTTTAGGGTGGCAACCAGCATGGTATGTTCTCCTGTTTCTGCTATGTCTGTGATAAAGTTTTGGGAAAGCGAGTTGTTGTCATTCGGATCGTACATATAATGCTTCATCAGTTCCGTATCCATATTGTATCGGAAAAGGCCTTGTGCGCTGCCAATCCAAATTTCATTTTCTTTCCGGCAGATTACTTGTATGGACACACCGGGTAATTGCAGGGCAGATGAAATGAATGTGGGTTCCTGTACTTCCATAGCCGATTCTTTGATGCGGTAGATACCGTCTTTGTAGTTTATCCAAAGATAGTCTTCCACCTCACAAATAGTCCGGATGGATTCTCCTGCCGGCACTTCGCATATTTTAATGATCTGTCTTATATTTCCTTGTTTGTCAAAGGTAATTTTGAATAAATTGTTTTCCGAACAAACCCAAATATTTCCCGCTTTGCTATGGAGAATGAGATGGGAGGGGCGGTTGCACAGTGAAATAAGTTTGTCTTTCGTATCAGCGACTTGTACAGTCTGCATGGTTTGTATATCCAATATGTCAATACCCATTTCACTGACAGCCCAAATACGCTTGAAGTTATCCTCACACAGTTTGTTTATGAAGTTGCTTCGTAGTTTGGTGTGGGTGCTTCCCATATTGAAGGCGGTAAATTCATAACCGTCATAACGGGCGATTCCTTCCCCACGGGTGGCAATCCATAAAAAGCCCTGACTGTCTTTCAATATATCGTCCACGAAGTTGTGAGGCAGTCCTTCATCCATCGTAATAGCGGTGACGTTATAGCGTTCAGACCATTTTCCGGCGGTCTCTTCAGCTTGCATAGACAGGCTCGACAGAAAGATGAACAGGGCAAATAGCAAAGAATGTCTTTTCATAGTGTGTAGTTCATTAATGACGTAAGAATATACCATTATGGAAACAAAGATATACCTTTTCGTTTTTCCTTAAAAACAAACAAATCATTTTTATCCCTCTGCTGTACAAATGTCCACCCTTTAAGCGATATTGTCCACCTGGCGAGCTTTTGGTTGCAGCTATATTTGCATTAATAATAATTAGTCAATGCCAATGTGCCAATTGGCTGCGCTATATGCCACATGGCCATTGATAAATTAGTACATTAGCAAATGGTCATATAATAAACAAAATACTATGAAACAGCAATTTTTTCCTCAAAGATTATTCATGGACATGAAGAGGTTAATAATAAATAGGTTGGTTGGTTTAGGCCTGTTGGTCGTAGGGGCATTGGTATCATGCAATGCACCTACGGCTTTCGTGCCTGTTCCTTCACCGAATCCTTGGATGGATGATTATACCGCCCTTTCGTCTATGGAAAATTATAAGCAGTGGGGAACGTATAATGTACACGATCCGGCTTGTAAAAAAATAGGGGATACCTATTATATGTATTCCACTGATGCTATCTTTGCCGAGAACCGGAAAGAGGCGGAAGAGAAGAATGTACCGTTAGGTTTTATTCAGGTACGCAAATCAAAAGATCTGGTACATTGGGATTTTGTGGGATGGGCCTTTCCCGAAATACCTGCTCCGGCTATAGAATGGGTCCATAGTCAGGCGGAGGGAAAAGGGGCGACTAACATTTGGGCTCCCTTCCTGATGCCTTATCAGGGTATTTATCGTTTGTATTATTGTGTATCGGCATTCGGCAGGAATACATCCTATATCGGTATGGCTGAGTCGGATTCTCCCGAAGGTCCCTGGATACAGAAAGGGTGTGTGGTCAAGACAGGGGAAGGGGATGCGATGAATGCCATAGACCCTTCTGTTATTGAGGACCCGGAAACCGGAAAGTGGTGGATGCATTATGGCTCTTATTTCGGCGGTCTGTACTGTGTGGAACTGAGTCCCGAAACAGGAATGACTATGCAGCCGGAGGATCATGGGCACTTGATAGCACGCCGGGCCAATTACCGGAAAGACAATCTGGAAGCGCCGGAAATCATGTATCAGCCGGAACTTGGCAAATATTATCTGTTTACATCCTACGATCCGCTGATGACTACCTATAATGTACGTGTCGCTTATTCCGATTCTCCCGAAGGGCCTTTTGTGGATTTCTATGGAGAGGATATAAAAGATACAACGAATAATGTTCCCATTTTGACAGCTCCTTACCGCTTCGAAAATCATCCGGGATGGGCGGGAACGGCTCATTGCGGTCTTATTGACGCCGGTGACGGCCGTTATTTTATGACTCATCAGGGACGGCTCTCTCCTCAGAACCAGTTGATGGATCTGCATGTACGTGAAGTGTTCTTTACTGTAAACGGATGGCCTGTGGTTTCTCCCGAACGCTATGCAGGTACTGCTCCGCGCTCTTTCACTAAAGAAGATTTGGCAGGTGAGTGGGAAATTATCCGTCTTCAGGAGCCGCCTCTGGAACGTAGCTTGGAGGCCGGTCAGATAATGTGGGGCGAGGGAGACTTGCGAAATGGGGAGCAGGCATTGTCTGCCCGTGTCGTTTTGGAAGCAGATGGCAGTGTTGGAGATGCAACTTGGGATTTTAATGTTAAAAAACAACTTCTTACTATAAAAACAGCCACAGAAGATATTAACAATTTGATTATCTTTGCCGGACACGATTGGGAAAATGAAACAGAAACCATTCTCTTTACCGGCCTGGATGCTCAAGGGCATTCGGTATGGGGAAAGAGAATTAACTAATAAAAATTAATAATATTACTATCATGAAATTACACCGAACTCTATTCACAGCATGGGTATTTGCTGCCGGAGTAGCGCTACATGCACAGAATGCGCACAACATGGTCGTGCAGACCAATAAACTTGGTGCGGAAATACAACCAACCATGTATGGTTTGTTTTTTGAGGACATTAATTATGGAGCCGACGGAGGATTGTATGCCGAACTGGTAAAGAACCGTTCATTCGAATTCCCGCAACGTTTTATGGGGTGGAATGTTTTCGGTAACGTGACCTTGATGGATGACGGGCCGTTTGAACGAAATCCGCATTATGTCCGTCTGGGTAATTCCGGGCACAGGGAAAAACATACAGGGATTGAAAACGAAGGTTTCTTCGGTATAGGTGTCAAGGAAGGAGCCGAGTACCGTTTTTCCGTATGGGCACGTGGTGAGAACCAGAAACTTCGCATTGAATTGATCAAGAATGATACGATGGAGGAACGTCAGGCTTTTGAGTCAAAAGAACTGACAGTGAACTCGAAGGATTGGAAACAATATGAGGTGATATTGAAATCGCCGAGAACGGAACCCAAGGCTCATCTCCGTATTTTCCTTGAAAGTGCGGGAACGGTGGATCTGGAACATGTTTCTCTTTTCCCTGTGGATACTTGGAAAGAACGTAAGAACGGGCTTCGCAAGGACTTGGTGCAGGCTTTATATGATATCAAACCCGGTGTTTTCCGTTTTCCCGGCGGCTGTATTGTGGAAGGTACGGATGAGGCTACCCGTTACGAATGGAAAAAAACAGTAGGTGCGGTAGAGAATCGTCCGTTGAATGAAAACCGCTGGCATTATACGTTCAAGCATCGTTTCTTCCCCGATTATTTCCAGACTTACGGACTGGGCTTCTTTGAGTATTTCCAGTTGTCGGAGGATATAGGCGCCGAACCGTTGCCTATTCTGAACTGCGGACTGGTATGCCAGTATCAGAATGACCCCGACCAGCAGGTCAGCTTGTCCAAACTTGATTCGTATATACAGGATGCATTGGATCTGATTGAATTTGCCAATGGTGATGTTACGACTACTTGGGGAAAAGTTCGTGCGGATATGGGACATCCTGCTCCCTTCAACTTGAAGTTCTTGGGTATTGGCAACGAACAATGGGGACCGGAATATCCGGAACGTCTGAAACAGTTTGTCGAGGTGCTTCGTAAGGCGCATCCCGAAATCAAGATTGTCGGCAGTTCGGGACCTCAGTCTGAAGGTAAAGACTTTGATTACTTATGGCCGGAAATGAAAAATCTGAAAGTGGATTTGGTGGATGAGCATTTCTATCGTCCCGAAAGCTGGTTCCTGGCACAAGGTAACCGTTATGACAATTACGACCGCAAAGGTCCGAAGGTCTTTGCCGGAGAATATGCTTGTCATGGAAAAGGCAAGAAATGGAACCATTTTAATGCTGCTTTAATGGAAGCTGCGTTCATGACCGGACTGGAACGTAATGCCGATGTGGTACACATGGCTACTTATGCGCCTTTGTTTGCTCATGTGGAAGGGTGGCAGTGGCGTCCGGATTTGATTTGGTTTGATAATCTGAATTCCGTCCGTACTTGCAGTTACTATGTACAACAGTTGTACAGTCATAATAAAGGCACGCATGTATTGCCGTTGACAATGGATAAAAAAGCTGTGAGCGGTCAGGAAGGACAGGATGGTCTGTTTGCCAGTGCCGTATGGGATAAGGATGAAAAGGCTTGTATCGTGAAAATTGCCAATACTTCGGATAAGGCACAACCGGTATCAGTGACTTTCAACGGATTGAAGAAGAGTGATAAACTTGTGGAAGGTAAATGCATCACGCTCCAGTCTGCCGATTTGGATAAAGATAACACGGTAGAGCATCCGAATGTCATCACTCCGAAAGAAAGTGATGTTACGATTGAGGGTAATGTACTGAATGTAGAGATGGCGCCCAAGACTTTCGTGCTTTATAAGTTTGTTAAGGCAAGTAATAAGTAAAAGATGAATCATTCCTTTAAATGCTAACACAGAGGATAGAGAAACATAAAGCAGCCGAAGGGCTGCTTTATAATCCCAACTGCATCCGGAACTTTTAAAGGAAATGTATACCTGTCTCCCTTGGTTGTACCAAGGGAGTTTTTTTGATTATACGTATATTGTCATCTTGGATTTTTCACGTTATTTTGCTGTAAATCAGTAATGTACCGTGAAAATACATTCTAAATCCCCCCGAAACGGTTTGCCATTCTCCGCTGCCAAATTTGGTTTGACGGATATCGGTTGTTCTGATTCCTGTGTCATAGCTACGGTTGTTCCCTTGCAGGGGAGCGTCATAAGGCGTATTTTTGTTCGGGTGCGTTCATTGCTTCACTAAGGTGAAGAGGCAGCTTCGTTTAGGTGAACAGCCGCTTTCACCCAAGTGGAATAACTGCTTCACCTGGGTGAAATATCAAATGGAGTGAGGTGAAGGTATGATGAGAATAGGTTCTTCTGATGCCTACGAGCTACCGGGAGGTAACGAGGGGCTGATTTTACATTCTGTCCGAGAGCATCCCCGAAGCAGATGTATTTCGCCACCGGCATACCGATTGAGGAGGTTTTGAAAGACTGTCGCACGGGAAGCTCTTGGTAATGAGTGAGTTGTTGTGATGGAATGCTTTTATGTTTTATGTAAATGAGTCAAAAGTGATTTTTGTTGTCGTTATGTTGTATGGGCGGGCTCATGGGCCTGCCCATACGGTGGAACATTTGATGGTTATTTCGGATTTTTGAAATATCCTCTTATTGGATGAGTCCTGTTTACATCTTTATTCTCTTATTGCGTACTTGCCTCAGAATGGTCTGCAACTCAAATACTTTCTCAGGATACTTTTCTGCTACATTCTCTTGTTCGCTCACCTTTTCCATTTCATATAACTGGGGAACGTTCAGGTTTCCGGTTTCTATTTTTTCTGCTTTCATGAAAGTGGTCGGGTCATCATTCGGTTCAATGTATTTCCAGTCTTTGGTACGGACGGACAACGTGTGGTTCATGGATTGTTCCACAATCCAGGGGCGGTCTGTCTTGTCGGTTCCTATCAGATTCCCTAAACGGTCATAACTGTCCGGAGCGCTGCCTTTAGGTAATCTGGCGTTGATCAAAGCTCCTAAGGAGGCTAGCCAGTCAATCTGTGACATTAATACGTCCGAGTCTCCTGTCTTTTTTATCTTCTGTGGCCAGCGGACAATGACCGGGACGGCTGTTCCACCCTCGAAAGCGCTGTATTTGTTTCCTCTCCACGGACCGGAAGGTGTATGTCCGTTCAACAGCTCTTCTGCCTTGTCCTTATATCCGTCGTCTACAACCGGACCATTGTCGCTGGATAGAATAATCAGCGTGTTTTCAGTTAGTCCAAGTTGGTCCAATGTTTCCATCAGCTGGCCTACCGTCCAGTCGAATTGGGCGATTGCGTCTCCGCGTAGTCCCATAGGATTCTTTCCACGGAAGCGGTCATGGGGAAAACGAGGAACGTGTACATCATTGGTTGCAAAATACATAAAGAAAGGCTCGTCTTTATGCTGTTTGATAAAGTCGATGGCATGAACGGTGATGGAATCGGCAATGTTCTCGTCTTTCCAAAGTGCTTTTCCGCCCCCTTTCATAAATCCGATGCGGCTGATGCCATTGACGATGGACATGTCATGTCCGTTGCTGGGATGTAGGTTATACAGTAATTCGGGATTATCTTTGCCGGTCGGTTCTCCCGGAAAGTTCTTGGTGTAACTCACTTCTATGGGATCGGACGGATCATAGTTGGCTACCTTGCCGTTTTCTATAAATACACAAGGTACACGGTCGGCTGTAGCGGCCATGATATAGTGATAGTCAAAGCCTAAGTCACCTAAAGAGCATTCCAATCCTGCCCGCCTGTCTTGTCTCCCAGGCCCAGATGCCATTTGCCGATGGCGGCTGTAGCATATCCGGCACTTTTAAACATGTCTGCCATGGTGTATTGTTCGGGACGGATAATCATTCCGGCATTTCCTGCCGCTATATCCGTGTCCGGTCTGCGCCATGCATATTCTCCTGTCAGCAAGGAGTAGCGGGATGGGGTGCTGGTAGCGGCTACGGTATGTGCATTAGTGAAACGAATGCCTTCCGATGCCAGTTTGTCAACATGGGGAGTTTCTACATTCTTGGCTCCGTAACATTTTAAATCTCCATATCCCAGGTCATCTGCCAGAATAACGATAACATTGGGCTTTTTCGGGTCTTGCGTACTGTTTTTTTGAACGGTTTCTGCTGTTGCAGAGTTACAGGCGGCTAATGAGGCAAGTAAGGATATGCCTGCATAATTTCTACTTTTCATCTCTATTTATTTAAGGTTTGATCCGGATACATGTCTATTTTCACTTTCCGGTTTCTCGACCTGAAGGTGAAGAACGACGGAAAGTTATCAAGAAAATCTTGAAGCAGCAAAAAAGAGGGCCGAAATATGATTTGAAAGTGTCTGGAATTAGATGATAATGCCCCCACCCAGTACTACATCATCCCTATAGAAAGCGGCTGCCTGTCCCGGAGCAATGGCTGTCAGCGGCTCGTGCAGTTGTACATGCAGGGTGTTATCCGGTTGCAGGGTTACTGTGCAGCGGTTGGCTTGTTTCCGATAGCGTATTTTGACGATGATGTCGTCCTTATTTAGTAATAAAGCGGGATTGGTGATGCGCCATTCTTTCAGTCTCATTTCTGTTTTTTCCAGTGCTTTCAAGTCGCTCAGTATGACTTTGTTTTCTGCCGGAATGATTTCTTTGACAAAGACAGCCCGGTTAAGATCTATGCCCAATCCTCTCCGCTGGCCGATGGTATAGAAAGGATAACCTTTGTGCCGTGCGATAAAATTCCCCATTTCATCGAAGAATTTACCCGGTAGGATACTTCCTTCAGGTAATTCCTTATGTAGGAATGTGCGGTAGTCCATGGGGCAGAAGCAGACTCCCAGACTGTCCCGTTTATGGGCGGCTTTCAGAAAACCACGCTCTGCCGCGATTTCACGGACACGGGCTTTAGTCAGGTTGCCCATAGGGAGAAGCATACGTTGCAGGATTTCTTGTGGCAGCCCCCATAGGAAAAAGGATTGGTCTTTATCCGGGTCGGCACCGGTAGTGATGTGATAGCATCCATTGATGAAGCGCCGGCGTACATAATGTCCTGTAGCGAAGTGATAAATTCCCATTTCATCGGATATTTTCTTCAAAAGAGGCCATTTCAGGTAGTTGTTGCACAAGGTACAGGGATGTTCAGACGTTCACATAAAGCGCGGGCGTCCTCCAGATACTCTGTATCATTTTCTTTTTCATAAAAGCGGAAGGTGATGCCGGTTACTTCGTATCCTGCATCCTGCAATAGAAGGGCGGCTACGGAACTGTCTGTTCCTCCGCTCATGCCTAGTAGGACTTTATTATTGGACTCTGTTTCTCTCATCTTTATAGCAGTTTTGTGAGGATGGATGCCGGAATATCCATTTTGGAGAAGGCAAACAGTTTCTTTCCCAAATCTTTCAAAGAGGCTCCGATGTGATATATGTCGGATTGGTCTATAATAAGAAAACGGTCATGTGCCTGGCTATTAGCCCATTGGCGGAATTGGATTCCTCGTTTCGTATTTACACGGTATCCTACTGATATAATCACATCTAAATTATAATATTCTAAGTTACGGGTAATCTGTCTGTTGCCTTCTTGGCGAACTGTTCGGAAATTCCGAACGGTTGAACTTTGGATTAGTTCTTCTGATTTATAAATGTTCTTTAGATGCTCGCTTATATTGGCTTTGCTGGATTGGAATAGTTCTACTATTTGTGCCTGGGTCAGCCACACTGTTTCATCTTCAATGCGCACTTCCATCCTCACTGATTCATCCGGCTGGTAGAGTATGATTTCTCCTTGTTGTTCCATGTGTTCGATTTTTTGAGTACAAAGCTAGCAAATATAAATCAGACTGATCTTGTTTTCAGGTTATAATTGAAATGTAGGATGGGAAATGAAACTCCGATGACAATCTATATGATAGTGCCATCGGAGTTCTGACATACTCTTCTTATTAAGGAAGGAATGCTTGCTATGTTTTTATTTTACCGGCATCAATGTGAATCCCCAATGATATTCCTTATTGGCGGGTAGGGTATGTTCCGGCAGAGGGCGGTCTCCCCAGCTGTCATAACCGGCTACACCTTGTTGCTTCATATCAATACATACTTCCACAAAATTACGTGGGGTGATATCATTGACATGTGTCATGCGGCGTATTACATTTTTAGCTTTTTCCTCATTATGGTTAGCAACTTCTTCGGGAGTGAAGTTAGTCCACTGACGGGGACGGCTGATAGCTTCTTCCGAGTCAAAGTCCTCTACGGAGTTGCGCAGGGCATTGAATCCGATAGTGCTGTCGGCACGTATTAACAATCCTTTTCCGCCTTTGCGGGTCAGTTCTACCCAACGGGTGTCGGTGCGGTGTCCGTTTTCTTGCGGACGGACATAGTTGTTGGTGTACATCTGGTCGGCTGTAGTGCGGTAGAGATCAACGAAGCTGCTTGCATTACGGTCGATGTAGTTTTCACCCGGTCCGCGTCCGAAGTATTCTACCTGGTTCATATCGGATGGCAAATGGAAACGTACACCGATACGTGGTACGTTCAGTTTGGAAGAGGCAAGGCGTTGAGCATCCTGTCCCGGTGTGAAAGTGGCCATTAAGGTAGCTTCTGATACTTCCGTGTCGGCAGCCTTCATATCGGTAGAAGTAAAGGTGATGCCTGCATGAACCACACCGTCGGGATAGATGGTATATTTCATGATGTACAGATTGCCTGCCGCCAGTAGGTAATTGACTGTTAATACGGTCTTGTTGCCGTCTGTTGTTGTGGTAACATCTGCTACATTGAAATTCTTGCTGGACTGTTTCCATATTTGCTCGCGCTTAGGCCCACCGTTACCATAATCATTGTCCGTCGGTGCGCGCCAGAAGTTAGGCTGAATACCAAAACCTTCAGCGAAATATTCTGTACCGTTTACTTTGTATGAAATCACGAGTCCGCTTCTCTTGTTGAAAACGAACTGCATACGTGGTGATAATACGGTGATGATGTCACCATCCGTGCTGACGGTAGTCTTGCCGCTTGCTTTATGTCCGGTCATAGCCAATGGTTCTATGGGCAGGCGGAATTGTTCGGAAGCAATATCGTGTCCTGCAGGAATCAAGGGCTCCGGCTCTGTGGTGGTAACTACAAAATTTACAAAATATTCTGTGCCGGCCTTGGGTTTCAATCCGTTGAGGTTGATGTTCAGTTCTTTGGAACCTTGCGGTTCGATATCTAATGATACTTTTCCGCCTTTGATTGTTTTTCCGTTTGCCTTTACGGTATAACTGATCATATACTTTTTCAAGTTGGTGAAGTAGAAACGGTTTTTTACCAGGAATTTGCCGGCAGCCGGGTCGATGGCTTCGAAACCTACATTCTGATGTGCATATTTCACTTCTGTCATGGCCGGATGCGGAGTGCGGTCCGGAGCTACGATTCCATTGCATAGGAAGTTTCCGTCGCTGGGTGCATTGGTTCCGTAATCACCTCCGTAGGCCCAGTAGGTACGTCCATTTTCGTCTGTTTCCAGAATACCTTGGTCTACCCAGTCCCAAATGTAACCGCCTTGCAGGTTCGGGTACTTGTAGATTGCTCTCCATTGTGCTGCCAGATTACCATTGGAATTGCCCATAGCGTGTGAATATTCGGATGGTGCGATGGGACGGTCGCTGCCTTTCTTGCCTATTTCTTCCAGCCAGGCGGCACTGGGGTATTGGGGTACATACATATCTGTGTTCCATTCCCAAAGGGCGCGTTCATAATTTACAGGACGGTTCATCCCTTTTACTTCGCGTTCTTTCAGCCATAAATAGGTCTGATAGAAATTATAACCGTTTCCGGCTTCGTTTCCTAATGACCAGATGGCTACAGAGGGATGGTTTTTGTTACGCTCGTACATATTAATGGTACGGTCCATGTGCGGCTTCAGCCATTCGGGATGGTTGCCCAATGTTCCGCCCCGGCTTAAGTTATAATACATACCGTGGCTTTCTATGTTGGCTTCATCATATACATAGATGCCATATTCATCACACAATTCATAGAACTTGCGGTCTTGCGGATAGTGGCAGAGGCGCACGCTGTTGATGTTGTTCTGTTTCATCAGGGTGAAGTCCTTGCGCATCAGCTCTTCGGGAACATAATGTCCTGTTTCGGGATTATGTTCGTGTATGTTTACACCTTTCAGCTTGATGGGTTGGCCGTTGACGAACAAGCAAACGTATGGTTTGCCGTTTTCGGCTATCTGATCGGTTGGTTTGATCTCGAAACGGCGGAAACCTACCGTATAAGGAATGATTTCGCTTGTTTTTTCTCCGTCTTTCAGAGATATCAGTAACCGATACAGGTTAGGGTGTTCTGATGTCCAGGTCTTGACGTTGCTGAGGGCGGCTTCAAAAGAGATGCTCTTCTGCCCGTCTGCTGTAACAGGACAGGGGGTGTTACCTTCTGCAACCACTTTCTTTGCGGCATCCAGCAATTCGTATGCTACGGTTACCTCTTTGTTGGCTGCTGTATGGTTGGTTACGTCCACATTCAGTTTGAAGATACCATTCTTATAAGTGTCGTCCAGTGTAGACACCACATTGAAATCTTTGATGTGGGTTTTGGGCTGTGAGAACAGGAATACATCACGTTCAATACCGCTCATGCGCCAGAAGTCCTGGCATTCCAGATAAGAACCGGTACTCCAGCGGAATATTTTGATGACCAGCGAGTTTTTGCCGGGTTTCAGGTAGTTGTTGATTAAGAATTCTGCCGGATTCTTGGAGTCTTCGCTGTATCCCACTTCCTGTCCGTTGACATACACGTATACACCGGATTTTGCTCCTTCCAAACGGAGGAATATGTCGCGTCCATCCCAATCGGCGGGAATTTCGATATCACGCTGATACACACCGACCGGATTGGTTTCGGGTAACTGCGGCGGTTGTGGATTTCTGGGTTTGAATTCGTATCCATGATTGGTGTAGATGGCCACTCCGTAGCCCTGTACTTCCCAGTTGCCGGGTACTTTAATCTCCTTCCAGGCTATGTTGGCATCCGGTTGCTCAATGTTGGCAGGCAGATCTTTGTATGCATCTGCATAATAAAAGTTCCATGTACCGTTTAGTAGTTTGTAATAAGGGCTGTTCTCATACTCGCCGGTCAGTGCCTGGTTCCGGTTGTCGTAAGTCATGAAAGCTGTGCGTGGATATTCCTTGTTGACGGCTACGGTCTGAATATCTTTCCAATAAGGTAGTTTTGTATCTTCCGCATGAAGAACTTGTGTTGAATATGCGCATACAGCAGCGCTGATCAGGAATTTAAATAAGGTTGTCATTTTAGGTTTCATAGGTTCAAATAGAAAAATGAAGAAGAAAGGGCGCTAGTACCGGCGCCCCTTTCCTTAAGTCCTTTTATGTAAAATAGCAATTATTTAATTGCGTCTGCCAGTTCAGCACCTGGTTTGAACTTGGTTACTTTTTTAGCAGGAATAGTAATCGTTGCTTTTGTGGATGGGTTGATACCTGTTCTTGCACTTCTTTCAGCAACAGAGAATGTTCCGAATCCGATTAATGATACTTTGTCCCCTTCTTGGAGGGCCTTTGTTACAGTTGAAACGAAAGCTTCAACTGCTTTTTTTGCGTCGACTTTGCTCAAGCCGGCTTCAGCGGCGACTGCGCTGATAAGATCTGCCTTATTCATAACGAAAATGATTAATTATTAAATGTAACACAAAAGTTTTACCAAAATCAGTGACAAATATATGCTTTCAAAATTAGAAATCAAACAGATAGCCTAAAAAAGATGCTCCAAAAATCAAAAAAACGTAAGAGAACTCTTGTTTTCTGTTATATAACAGAATAAAATTGTAAATTTGCGCGCAATCAATGTTTTATTAGACGAAGAATATTTATGAACAGTATACCTACAGTAACCAAGAATTTATTGATAATAAATGTGTTGTGTTTCTTTGGAGGCGTGGTAGCCATGAAGTATGGAATTAACCTAAACGACCTGCTGGGACTACACTTTTTTATGGCGTCTGATTTTAATCCTGCCCAGTTGATTACTTATATGTTTATGCATGGCGGTTTCCAGCATATCTTTTTTAACATGTTTGCTTTGTGGATGTTTGGCCGTACGCTTGAACAGGTCTGGGGACCGAAACGTTTCTTATCCTATTATATGGTATGTGGTATAGGTGCGGGACTGGTGCAGGAGCTGGTGCAATATATACAATATGTGACTGAATTATCGCAGTATGACAGTGTGAATACGGGGATTGCCGTGATCCCGATGGCGGAGTACTTGAATCTGATGACTACAGTTGGCGCTTCGGGAGCGATATATGGTATTTTGTTGGCATTCGGTATGCTGTTCCCCAATAGTCAGATGTTTGTATTCCCTATCCCATTTCCTGTCAAGGCTAAATATTTTGTGATGGGATATGCTGCTTTGGAGATATTTTTGGGCTTGGGTGCTTCGACCGATGGCGTTGCCCACTTTGCACACTTGGGAGGTATGATTTTTGGCTTTATATTGATAATGTATTGGAGAAAAAAGAATAACAATGGGCAGTTTTATTACTGATTTGAAAAATAGTTTCAACAAAGGGAACATATATATCCAGTTTATATATATTAATGTAGGGGTATTCATTGTAACTTCCTTATTGGGAATTTTATGGATGCTGTTCAACCGGAATGGAGCATTTGTGCTTCAATATTTGGAACTGCCGGCCTGGACGTTGCAGTTTGTCAAGCAGCCTTGGTCTTTGCTGACTTATATGTTCATGCACGCAGGTATTTTGCATTTGCTGTTTAATATGCTGTGGCTTTATTGGTTCGGGCAGATGTTTCTGTCTCTTTTCTCGGCAAAGCATTTCCGCGGGCTCTATCTGTTGGGAGGTATTTGTGGCGGTTTGTTGTATATGATCGCTTACAATGTTTTCCCTTATTTCAGTGATTCTTTGTATTATTCTTATTTGTTGGGAGCATCAGCTTCCGTACTTGCTATTGTTGTGGCCACTGCGGTACGTGCACCGGAATATAGAG